>Ga0123355_10000580_pt1 | contig 49346 bp, 40 predicted proteins | sample TergutEmb28metaG_3_FD_89872 | JGI IMG/M metagenome (GOLD analysis project Ga0123355, IMG submission 89872) | Embiratermes neotenicus P1 segment gut microbial communities from Petit-Saut dam, French Guiana - Emb289 P1 | ecosystem: Host-associated > Arthropoda: Insects > Digestive system > Gut ...
ACGAGCGCGAGCACCGCGAGCCCGATCGGAACGTTGACCAGGAACACCGGCCGCCAGGCCGTTCCGAACAGGTTTGCCGACACCAGCAGGCCGCCGATCACCTGCCCGGCGACAAACCCGGACGACAGCACGGCGGTGTAGGCGCTCAGCGCCTTGGCCCGGGCGGCGCCGCTGAACCGCACCTGGATCACGGTCATGATCTGCGGCATCATCGCGGCCGCACCGGCGCCCTGCACGAATCGCGCCGTGATGAGTACTCCGATGTCCGGCGCGAGGCCGCAGGTCAGCGAGGCGAGCGTGAACAGCCCGACCCCGATCATGAACATGCGCCGCCGCCCGACAATGTCCCCGAGTCGCGCCCCGGTGATCAGCAGCATCGCGTAGCTGACGGTGTAGCCGGCGATGACGAGCTGCAGCTCCGCCCCGGAGGCGCGCAGTGACCGGCCGATCGTGGGCATCGCGACATTAACAATGGTCACGTCGAGCAGGGCCATGAACTGTCCGGCCAGCAGCACGATCAGCATCAGCCATGGCGCGGGGGTCGCCCGCTCGCCGTGTACCGTCGCCGCGGTTTCCGATGTGGTAGTCATGCTCCCAGCCTCCGGCCGTCACCGCGCAACTGGAGAGAGCCTGCTGATACTGGTGCTGGGAGTAACACTCTTCGGCTAGAGCGTCCGGCTGGCGACGGCGCCCCGAGACCCGGTCATCCTTGGACAATGCTGATAACAGCAAGAAAATAACCGGGGGCACAGTACCGAGGTCGACGGCGGCATACTCGCCCAGGTTTGATGGGACCGCTGGTTCAGCGGGGCCTACGGCCCTGAAATGTCGGTGCCGAGCGTTAGGTTGGATCCTGACAGACTGACGAGGGGGAAACCCGTGGTCACGTATGAAGCAACCGCGCCGGCGGAGCGGCGCCGCGCGGAGCTCGGCAAGTTCCTGCGGGCGCGCCGCGCACGCCTGGGACCCGAAGATTTCGGCATGCCGCCCGGCTCACGACGGCGCACGCCCGGGCTGCGCCGCGAGGAGGTCGCACTGCTCGCGGGCGTCGGGATTACCTGGTACACCTGGCTTGAGCAGGGACGGGAGATCAACGCCAGCGTGCAGGTGCTGGACGCCGTCGCACGGACGCTGCGGCTCGATCAGGCCGAACGGCGTCACCTGTACGTCCTCGCCGAGGCGGTTCCGGTGCATGTCGCCACCGCGCGAGGTACCGTGCCCGACGCCATCAGCGAGATCGTTTACTCACTTGACCCGCTGCCCGCGGTCGTGAACAACGGCCGGTTCGACACGCTCGCGGTTAACGACGCTTACCACGATCTGTTCCGCGACTGGCACGAGAACCCGTGCGTGCACAAGAACGGGCTCTGGTGCTGCCTCACCGAGGCCACGGCTCGGGAGAAGTTCCCGGAGTACGAGGCGGAGATGCGGTACATGGTGGCCCGGATGCGGTCCGAATACGCCGGGCACGTGGGAGACCCGGACTGGGAGGAAGACATCCGCCGCCTGTCACTCCTCAGCCCGGAGTTCGCTGAGCTCTGGTCGTTGCACGAGGTCGCCGATCCCGAGCCAAGGACACGCACGTACTTGCACCCGAGCGAGGGCCCGCTCACGTTCATCGTCAGCGAGCTTGGGATTCCCGGGTCGTACCCGGCGCGGCTCATCGTCTACACGCCCGCCGACGACGAGACGAGAAAGCGGCTGCCTAGCACCCGCGACTAGTTGAGCCGGCACCCGCGACTAGTTGAGGAAGTAGCTCGAACCACCGTTCTGCGGGTTGGTGACGACTGCGAGGATGGTGATCGTCCCGGCGTGGGCGAATGTCAGATTCAGCCTGATGTCCTTGCCGTCGTGCATCGGCCCGGTCCCGGTGATCAGCAGGTGGTAGCTGTTCGGAATGAGCTGGGTGGTCCCATTCGCGGCGATCGGGATGGACGACACCGTGTGCATGAGGATCGGGGTCGTGCCGGGCTTGACCGGCGCACGCAGCTCCACGTGGCCGCCGACGCTGGTGGACACCGAGATCAGCTGGTCGGCCGCCCCGTTGTCGAAGATGTCCAGGTAGCCCACGGTGGTGGCGCCGGTGGAGGACGGGACCTGCACGTACGCAGCATTCGCCTGGATTTCCGGGCCAGTGTCATGGCTCCGCGCCGAGCACCCTGACGCCGCGGTGAGAAGCACAGCACCCAGTGCCACCCCGACGAGACCCTTAAACCTCCGCACGCGGGAAGTTTACCCGCGGGCGGAAGAAGCAGGGCCCTGACCCTACCTAGCCCCGTTCGATGGCGGTGCTGAGCAGGCCGAGCGGCGGTGAGCCTAGGTCCATCAGCGCCGTGTGGAAGCGCTTCAGGGTGAAGCCCGGTCCCCAGGCCGTGCGGGCCCGCTCACGCAGCGCCAGGATCTCCAGCTTGCCCCAGGTGTACCGGCCGTAGGTGGGGTCGAACGTCGCCCGGCGCGCTTCTGACAGCGCCGCGGGTCCCGCCAGGTGCGTGTCGGATTCGAACCGTGCGGCGGCCTGCGCGACCGTCCACCCGGCAGTGTGCACGCCGATCGCGCACGCCAGCCGGGTGACCCGGACCAGGGCCTCAAGCCAGACGCCGACCGCGAACCGCGGATCGTCGGCGAGGAAGCCTTCCTCGACGCTGAGTTCCTCCGCGTAGTGCGCCCACCCCTCGACGAAGGCGGCCGACGACAGCGTCCGCCGCACGTCCCCGGCCGCCCGGCGCAGCGCCTGGTGGTGGGAGAAGTGCCCGGGAGCGACCTCGTGCACGGTGATCGCCGGCAGCGTGCTTGCGCTGAACACCTCCAGCCACTGCTCAATCTGCTCCTGCGGCCAGGACTCCTCCGGCGGAGTGATCCAGTACCAGGACGGCGCGTCCCGCTCGGCGGGAGCGTTCGTGGAGATCATCGCCATCGCCCAGCGTCGCGACGCGGGCGCCTCGCCGACCAGGCATATGCCATCGTTGACCGGCACCAGGTCGCGTTCGCGGGTGAACGCGAGCGCCTGTTCCGTCCAGTACCTGGCGGTCTCGATCACCCCGGTGCTGTCCGGGTGATCCTTGACCAGCTCGCGGGCGACGTCGAGCGGCGCCCGTGACGGATCGATGAGGGCGGCGGACTCCGCCAGCCGGGCCGTCAGCCGGTCCCGTTCGGCGTCCGCCCGGGCGGCGAGCCCGGTCAGATCGACCTCGATCGCCTCCCCGCTGGACAGGAACGCGGTGAGCCCGGCGGCCCCGAGGGCGGCGTCCGGCGGCCCGGCCTCGGCGGCCTGCTGCACGTGCGCCACCAGCCTTTTGTGCGCGGCGAGCGCCGCCTCCCGCGTCGCCGGGTCCGCGTCGGCCGGGATCCCGGCCGCGAGCCCGCGGATGCCGCCGAGCAGCGACTCCGCCACCGGTGCGGGCACCTGGTCAAGGGCGCGGATGGCGGCGTCGATCACCCTCGGCCAGGCGGCCAGGTGAGCAGCTCGGGCCGCATGCCGGTCGGCCTCGGGCGCGTAGTCCTTGTCATAGCAGGCCAGGTCGAGCTCGGCCAGATGGACCAGCGGGTTGCTCCGGTGCAACTCCAGGTCGCCGAAAACGACCTGCTGCAGGTCCTCGAACGCCCGCAGGTGCGCCTCGTCGTGCGGGTCGCTGACCTCAGGGCCCGCGGCGCGCGCCGCCGCGAGCCGGGCCAGGCCCGCGGCCACCCCCTCCGGCGACAGGTCCGGCGGAACGCCGTCGTACTCGTGCCGCCCGCCGTACTCGCGTGCCTCGGCGACGTTCAGATCACAGACCGCGCGTACCCGTGGGTGCAGGTCGTCCATGCCTCAGAACGGTACCGTGTTCCACCCGGCCGGCGGGCTCGGCGGTCAGGGGAAGACAGCCGGGTTCGCCAGTCCCTGCATGACCGGCCGGATCGACAGCATCGCCTGGCCGGTCCCGGCACAGGCCGTGAACGGGTACGAGATCCAGATGTGGCCGGTGGTGGCCGGCATGCCGACTCGCAGCCCGCTGGCGGTGAGCTGCCTGCAGCCCGCAGCGTGCGCGTTCGCGATCAGCACCCAGATGTGGGCGGTGTAGAACTGCCCGAGAATCACCGTCGCGGCCGACCCGGAAGCGTGCGCGGCGCGGGCGTCCTGGCCACCGGCCGTGGCCACCCCGGTAACCGGGACGTAGCCGCGCAGCACGCACTCCTCTTTCCACATGTTCACCACGTCGATCGGCAGCCATGTGCCGTCCGTCGTCCGCCTGGCGGCGGACTTGTCCACGAACGTCTTCAGTTCCGCAGCCTCGCAGTGGTGCGAACTAGTCAGCAACGCCGTCGGCGTCGACGGCTGGGACGTGGTGCCGGACCGGGCCGCGATGGCGCCGCAGACCAAGAGCATCACCGCCACTGCGATCGCGCCCATGATCCGCCCAGCCCTGGACGAGGAAAGAAGTCGGGCCATCATGGGGGGCCTCCGCGGGAATGGGGGAGCGCGTTTGCTTTGACCGCAAAGTCTACTTATCCGCAAAGACCGTGAGCCAAGATTGCACATTCCCATCGCTCTACTAGTGTCGATGGCGCAACGAACTCGGTCCGGAGGGGCGAAATGACGGAGATCCCGGAGTTCACCACCCGGCCGGAGCTGGCCGGCACGTTCGGGATGGTCGCGTCCACGCACTGGCTGGCCTCGGCGGCAGGCATGGCGGTGCTCGAGAAAGGCGGCAACGCCTTCGACGCCGCGGTAGCCGTCGGGCTCACGCTTCAGGTCGTCGAGCCGCACCTGAACGGTCCCGGCGGTGAGGTGCCAGTCATCGGCCACGACGCGCGGCGCGGCGAGACGTTCGTCGTCTGCGGGCAGGGCACCGCACCGGCGGCGGCCACCGTCGAGGCGTACACGAACCTGGGGCTCGACCTGGTACCAGGCAGCGGGTTGCTCGCCGCCACCGTGCCAGGCGCCTTCGGCGGCTGGCTCCTGCTACTGCGCGAGTACGGCACGCTGACGCTGCGCGAGGTACTCAGCTACGCGATCGGGTACGCCGCCTCCGGATACCCGCTGGTCCCCGCGATCAGCTGGGCGATCGCCAGCGTCGGGGATCTCTTCCAGGAGCACTGGACAAGCTCGGCCGAGGTGTACCTGCCGGGCGGCGGCGTCCCCGCGCCGGGCTCCAGGTTCGCCAATCCCGCCCTGGCCGCTACTTACCGGCGCGTCCTGGAGACGGCGGAAGCGGCGAGCGCCGATCGCGAGGAACAGATCGAGGCCGCTCGCCGCGCCTGGTACGACGGGTTCGTCGCCGAAGAGATCGGCAAGTTCGCCGCGACCGAGGCGATGGACGTGACCGGCGAGCCGCACCGCGGCCTGCTCACCGCCCACGACCTCGCGACCTGGCGCGCCCGGCTCGAGGAGCCTGCCACCTGCGAATACGCCGGACTGACCGTCTGCAAGACCCGTCCGTGGGGCCAGGGCCCCGTCTTCCTCCAGCAGCTCGCGCTGCTCAGCGGCTTCGACCTCGCTGCGATGCGGCCAGGCTCCGCCGACTACATCCATACGGTCACGGAGTCCGCCAAGCTCGCCTTTGCTGACCGGGAAGCCTGGTACGGCGACCCGGAATTCACCGACGTGCCGCTGGCCGACCTGCTGTCCGCGGACTACAACGACGACCGGCGCCAGCTCATTGGCCAGACCGCGAGCGGTGAGCTGCGACCGGGCCGCCCCGGTGGGCGGGAACCTGAGCTGTCACGATTCGCCACGGGACCGTTCGGGCGAGGCGGTTTTGATGCTGCCGGCGGGGGCCGGCGGGGGAGCGGCGACCCGGGGATCGACCCCGCCACCGGCGAGCCCCTCGGCCGTGCCACCCGCGCGGATTCATCTGCCAGGGGGGCGAGGCGCGGCGACACCTGCCACCTCGACATCGCTGACCGCTGGGGGAACGTCGTGACCGCGACGCCGAGCGGCGGCTGGCTCCAGTCGTCGCCGGTGATCCCATCGCTCGGATTCTGCCTGGGCACGCGGGCACAGATGTTCACCCTGACGCCTGGGCTGCCGGCCACCATCGCCCCCGGGAAGCGACCGCGGACCACGCTGACCCCGACGCTGGCGCTGCGGGACGGCGAGCCGTACCTGGCATTCGGCACCCCTGGCGGAGACCAGCAGGACCAGTGGACGCTCGGGTTCTTCCTGAACCACGTGCACTTCGGGATGAACCTGCAGCAGGCGATCGACTTCCCGGCATTCCACACCGCGCACATGCCGTCCTCGTTCTACCCGCGCGACGCCTACCCGAGGCGCCTCGACATCGAGTCACGGGTGGACGCGGACGCGGTGGATGAGCTCCGCCGCCGCGGCCACGACGTGCACGTCCAGCCGCCGTGGTCGCTCGGCCGGATCAGTGCGGTGGCCCGCAGGAACGGCCTGCTCTACGGCGCGGCCAACCCCCGCGGCATGCAGGGATACGCCGTCGGCCGGTAGTCTCTGACCTGGTGCGCTGTACTGACTGGGGCCGTGGACTGACTGGACGCGAGACTGGGACGGGCTGATGGAAACTGCCACGAAGGTGGCCGCCGCCGCGCCCGTCTCGAGGCTTGAACGGCAGTCGGTCGAGCAGCGCGTGCAGGCGCTGGCCGCGGCGCGCCGTCGCGCGACCGCCCTGCTCGGCGCGGTCACCGTGGTGTTCGCCGTAGTGACCGCGTTTGGCGCGCACGGGACCTTGCTCGGCTTCGTGCAGGCGGGCGCCGAGGCGGCGATGGTCGGCGGGGTCGCGGACTGGTTTGCCGTCACCGCCCTGTTCCGGCACCCGCTTGGGCTGCCGATCCCGCACACCGCGGTGATCGTCGAGCGCAAGGATCAGTTCGCCGGCACGCTCGGCCAGTTCGTCCAGGAGAACTTCCTGAACGCCGACGTGCTCACCGACCGGATCAAGGCCAGTAAGGTCGCGCCGCGGCTGGCCACCTGGCTGGCTAAACCGGACAGTTCCACCCGGTTTGCCGGGCACGCGGCGAACGTCGTGGTCACCCTTGTCGAGGCGATGCGCGACGAAGACGTCCAGCGGGTTCTGTCGACCGAGCTATCCAGGGCGGCTGGCAGCGTGGACGTGGCGCCGCTTGCCGGGCGGGTGGTGCGGGCCATCGTCGAGGGCGGCCACCACACCGAGTTGTTCGACACCATCGTCTCCTCCGCCGACCGCTACCTCGACCAGCATCATGAGGAGCTGCGCGAGCGGTACGAGATCGAATCGCCGCGCTGGATGCCCGACCCGGTGTACCGGCGGGTCTTTGAGAGCCTCTTCACCCGGCTCCGGCACCGGCTCGCGGTGATGGCCGCTGACCCAGACGACGAAGCCAGGCACCAGTTCGAGGAATGGCTGACCGAGCTTCCCGCCCGCCTCGAGACCGACCCGCGCCTGCACGATCGCGGCGAGCAGATCAAGCACGACGTGCTCGCCAGTGCAGTGCTGCGGGACTGGTCATCGGCGCTCTGGGGAGCCGCCAAGGTGGGTCTGCGAAACCAGGCCGCCGACCCGGAGTCGGAGTTGCGGCACCAGCTGGCGCGCGCGCTTACGGCTGCCGGACGGCGCCTCGAATCCGACGAGCGCCTCCAGGAGGGCCTGGAGCGGATGGTCGAATCAGCCGCGCGGGCGCTCGCCGACCAGTTCCACGACGAACTCGCGGGCCTGGTCACCGGCACCATTCAGCGCTGGGACGCGGAGCAGACATCGAGTCAGCTGGAGCTGCTCCTTGGCCGTGACCTTCAGTTCATCCGCATCAACGGCACCGTGGTCGGCGCCGGTGTCGGCCTGATCCTGCACGCGATCGCCCTAGCCCTGTCCTGAGCGGGCCCTGTCCTGAGCTGGCCCTGTCCTGAGCTGGCCCTGTCCTGAGCTGGCCCTGTCCTGACACGGGGTCGTCGCGTCACGCCGGACGCATGACAGTTGTCATGAGCAAGGGTTGAGCGGACACACTACCGCGTCTGGCTCCCCGATGATGGGATGCGATAGTACGCGAACAATTCAGTCGTGAGCGGGGATAGGGACAAGGGGATCGGCGGATGAGTCACAGCGGAACGGGACCCGTCGTCTCGTTCGACAACGTCAGCAAGCACTACGGCAGCCTGAAGGCAGTCGACGGGCTGAGCCTCGAGCTCCGCCCCGGTGAGACCGTTGCGCTGCTCGGCCCGAACGGCGCGGGCAAGTCCACCTCGCTCGACATGCTGCTCGCCCTGCGGAAGCCGACGCACGGAAAGATCCGGATGTTCGGCGAAGACCCCTACCACGCGGTCAAGGACGGCAAGGTCGGCGCGATGCTGCAGTCCGGCGGACTGATGCCCGAGGTGACCGTCAGGGAGCTCATCACGCTGGTCGCCGGCCTGCACCCCCGGCCCGTCCCGGTCGCTACTACCATGCGGCGGGCGGGCATCGACTCCGTCGCCGATCAGCGGGTCGACCGGCTGTCCGGCGGTCAGACCCAGCGGGTGCGGTTCGCGCTGGCGATCGCGGGGGAATGCGACCTGATCGTGCTCGACGAGCCGACGACGGCGATGGACGTGGAGACCCGGCAGCGGTTCTGGGCGTCCATGAAGGAAGAGGTGGCGGAAGGCAAGACGCTGCTCTTTGCCACGCATTACCTGGAGGAGGCCGACCAGGCCGCGGACCGCATCCTGGTGATCAACCGGGGAAGGCTGCTCGCGGACGGGTCGCCGGAGGACATCAAGAAGCGGGCCGGGAACAAGCGGATGTCGTTCCGCCTCGACGGGGTCGACGAGTCGTTCCTGCTTGGCCTGCCCGGGATCATCAGCGTGGAGACCAGGCACGACCTGGTGCAGATCCAGACCACGAACTCGGACGCGACGCTGTACGCGGTGCTCGACGCCGGCTACCGGCCGAGTGAGATCGAGGTCGGCGGCGTCGGCCTTGAGCAGGCATTCCTCGCCATTACCGCGGAAGACGACCGGGCCGGCGAAACCGAGCCGGCCACGGGTCCCGTAGGCAATGGCCGATAAGCGCACACTGATCACGGGAGACGAGAAAACAATGCGTGGCATATGGCTGCTGACGCGGACGGAGATCAACCGTCTGCGCCGCAACAGAAGGTACCTGATCTTCACCGTGGGCCTGCCGGTGATCCTTTACCTGTTCTTCGCCAAGATTAGTAACGGCAAAGCCTACGGAATCGCCTTCCCCGGCTACTACATGGTTGCGATGGCGACTTTCGGCGCGTTCGCCGGCGCCCTGAACGGCAACGCCATCAGGATCTCCGAGGAGCGCAAGGTCGGCTGGATCAGGCAACTGCGGCTCACCCCGCTGCCCGCCAGCGCCTACGTGATCGCCAAGATCCTGACCGCGATGGCGACCACGATCGTGTCAATCGTGATCGTGCTGCTGCTCGGCCGGTTCTACGGTGGCGTGCACCTGCCCGTCTGGCAGTGGCTCGTGGTCGCGGTGATCATCTGGCTCGGCTCGACGATCTTCGCCGCGCTCGCGGTCGCGATCGGCTACCGGTACCCGCCCGACCAGGCGCAGCCGATCACGCTGATGTTCTACCTCGTGTTCGCCACCCTCGGCGGCGTCTGGTTCCCGCTGTCCGGCGTGCTCGGAAACATCGGCAAGGGCACACCCACCTATGAGGCGATAAAGATCTCCAGCGACGTCATGGGCAACGCGTCGGTGCCGGTGTACCTGATCATCGGGCTGTTCGTCTGGCTGGCGGTCTTCGGTGCCCTGGCCACGCTGTCAGTACGCTCGATGGCGGAGAACGTGTTATCCGCGGTTATCTGCGGGAGGAGGGACATATGGTGACTGAGAGCGCTGACAAGAGCCTCACTTACGAAGGTCTCGGTCGCCCCTGGCCGGCCCCGCGGAAGTTGCGGTGGGTACGGTTCTTCTTCACCGCCATCTGGCTGGTCTACCTGGCCCAGCCGCTGGACACGCTCGCGAGCAAGGGCCACAGCGCCTGGTGGATGGCCGCCGCGTTGACCGTCACCACCGCGTTCTGCGCCGTCTTCATCACCGTGGTGACCGGCTGGGACCGGCATCCCGGCTGGGGCAGGCTCGGGCTCGTGCTGCTCTTCCCGCTCGCCGCCGCCTTCTCGCTGATGTTCGGCGGGACGGCGGCGGCCGGGTCCGTGGTATGGATCTACGTGTCGTCCGCGTCCGGGTGGGTGGCGCCGAACCATCGGGCGGCGTTGCGGACCACCGGCCTCGTCGCCGTCTGCTACCTGTTGTTCAGCTGGATCGGCCACGAGGACGTGTCGACCACGCTGATCACGCTGATCCCCGTGGTGTTCGTCGGCATCACAATGTCCGGCATCAGGCTCCAGATCAAGCTGATGGCGGAATTGCGCCAGGCCCGCGAGGAGGTGGCCCAGCTCGCGGCGAACGAGGAGCGGCTCCGCCTCGCCCGCGACATGCACGATCTGACCGGGCAGTCGCTGTCCATGGTCACGCTCAAGTCAGAGCTGGCCGCGCGACTGCTCGGCCGGCTGCCGGAGTCCGCCGAGCGGGACCGGGCCCGGGACGAGATCGAGCAGGTCGCCGCCGTCAGCAGGCAGACGCTGCGGGATATCCGCGAGGCGATCAGCGGGTACCGGCGGCCGACCCTGGCGGTCGAGATCATCACCGCGCGCACCGCCCTCGCCAGCGCCGGGATCGCCGCCCACGACGACGCTGACCTGACGCTGCTTTCCGGGACCTTCGACCCGGACGCGGAGGCGGCCCTGGCCTGGTGCCTGCGCGAGGCAGTCACCAACGTGGTCAGGCACTCCGCCGCGCGTAACTGTTACGTCAACCTCACCCGCGGCGACCGGACGCTGTCTCTGCAAGTCCGCGATGACGGCAAGGGCTTCCCGGCCTCCGCCTCCGCCCGCATTCTCGGCTCATTCGCGCAGCGAGGTCCGATCGAAGCGCCCGAATGCGCAACCGCGCCGGTGGGGGATGCCTCGCCGCTGGGAGATGCCGCGCCGCTGGGAGATGCCGCGCCGGTGGGGGATGCCATGCCGGTGGGGGGGAATGGGCTGCGGGGGATGTCCGAGCGGCTGAGCGTGGTCGGCGGCAGCCTGGAGTTGCGGCCGGACGCCAGCCCTGGTTTCTGCCTCATCGCGACGGTGCCTAACGTGCCCGCGACGGCGTCGGCGGCGCCTGCCGCACGGGCCATGACTGCGCGCACGCCAGGCTCCGCCGGCGTTACCGTATCGGAGTGAGCATCAGGGTGCTGCTGGCCGAGGACCAGGCGATGATCCGGGAGGCCCTCGCGGCGCTGCTGTCGTTCGAGGACGACATCGAGGTGGTGGCCCAGGTGGGCCGCGGCGATGAGGTGACAAGCGCCGCGAAGGCGAGTAACCCCGACGTCGCCCTGCTCGACATCGAGATGCCCGGCATGGATGGCCTCACCGCCGCCGCCGCGCTGCACGCCGCGCACCCCCAGACGAAGATCGTCATCCTCACCACGTTCGGCCGTCCCGGCTACCTGAGGCGCGCCATGGAATCCGGCGCATCCGGATATATCGTGAAAGACTCCCCAGCTGACAGGCTGGCCCAGACCATCCGCGACGTGCTGCACGGGCAGCGCGTCATCGACCCGGACCTGGCCGCCGCCGCGCTCGCCGAAGGTGCGAGCCCGCTTACCCCGCGCGAGCGCGACGTGCTGGCCGCCAGCCAAGACGGCGCGACCATCGCACAGATCGCGGCCAGTGTGTACCTCTCCGAGGGCACCGTCCGGAACTACCTGTCCGCTTGCATTCAGAAGACCGGCGCCCGTAACCGCGCGGAGGCGCTGCGCGTCGCCGAAGAACGCGGCTGGCTCTAGCCGCTACGGGAGCCCGGCAAGGAACCAGCTCGGGGAGACGGCCCGGGAGGCCGGGAGTCAGCTCCGGGAAAAGATCTTGCTGGCTTTGAGCAGGCGCTGGTAGAAGTACGGCGCCAGCGTCCCGCTGTAGGTGCTGGTGAGGTGGTGGTTGTCCTGGTAGACGAGGACGTTTCCGACAACCGGCTTGCACGTCTTCGAGCAGATCAGGTTGTTCATGTCGATGACCGGGACCTTGCCGTGCATCTGCCTGGCGGCGATCACCGTCGGCGGATCCGGCAGGATCACCTTCTTAGCGGGCTTCGAGCACTTAGTAACGGAGTTTTGGTTTGCGCTGAGGCATTCGGGCACGTTCATCCCCATGTCGGGGGTCTCCCTGACCGCGACCACACGGATGCCACGCTGCTCGAGCCGCGTCCAGTAGGGCACCATCCCGTTGCCGATGTCCGCCATGGCCTGCGGTCCCGAGCGCGGGTGCGCCGTCGTCGGCTGCCCGGGGTATTCGCTGGTGATCACCACGTCCGGCTTGATGCTTGTCAGCAGGTCGTGCAGCACGGTCTGGCCCCAGGCGTGGCAGGACGGGCCGCTGGGACCGGCCAGCGTGGCCGCAGTGAAGGGGCAGTTGCCGCGCAGGTCGACGACGACCTTCCAGTGTTTCTGGTCGGCGATCGCCTGCAGCGGGGTAAACCAGTCGCCGTCGAATGAGTCGCCGACCAGGGCCACCGTCAGCACCGGATTGGTGGTGTCGCCGTACACGCACTCCTTGTTCGCGTTGTCCGGGTAGGCGGGCAGGCAGCCGTCACGCCAGTACAGCGGCTCCTTGATCGCGGTCACCGCCGGAACGAACGGTTCGTGTTTCACGCCTTTGAGGTGGCTGGCGAGCGCCGCCGCGCCGGGATAGTTCGGCCCCAGCGTGCCGGAGAACGGTGCGGGCTCCCCGGCGATGTACAGCGAGACGAGCACGACCGGGACGATGGCAGCGAGCGCTGTCGACACCGACAGCCAGCCGCTCTTCAACCCGCTCCCGGACAGCAGCTTCGCGCTTCGCACCTTGTCCTCGACCCAGACCTTGCTCGCCCAGGAGAGCAGGACGGCGATGACGATGATGGCGGGGCCGGAGATCTTGCCGGCCGGGTGACCCCGCCAGGTCGTGTACAGCACGATGAGCGGCCAGTGCCACAGGTACAGCGAGTAGGAGATGCCGCCGATGAAGACCATCGGCCGGGTCGAGGTCAGCGGGTAGGGCCCGTACCGGCCGGCGGCCGATCCGCCAACGATCAGCAGCGCCGCGCCTCCGGCGGGCAGCAGGGCAAGCATGCCGGGGAAGGCCGTCGTGCCGCTGAGCACGAAGGCCGAGGCGATCACCAGGGCAAGTCCCGCGCTGCCGAGCAGTCCCGCGCGGCCGAGCCGGGCGGCGAGCCCGGCTGGGAGCAAGGCGATCACGCCGCCGAGGGCAAGCTCCCAGATCCTTGTCGTGGTCACGAAGTAGGCGCCTGCGGGGTTGGCGTGCGTGTAGTAGACCGAGTAGGCGAACGAGCAGCCGACCACCGCGCCAGCCAGCACCATCACGACCTTGTGCCCGCGGGCGACCCTGGCGCCTCGCCGCGCGGTCAGCGCCACTAGGGCCGCGAACAGGAACAGCAGCGGCCAGCCGAGGTAGAACTGCTCCTCGACCGACAACGACCAGAAGTGCTGCACCGGGCTGGCCGCGTTGTCGGACTTGAGGTAGTCGACGGCGTTCCAGGCCAGCTGCCAGTTCTGGAAGTACAGCGCGCTGGCCCGGATCTGCCGGGCGGTGTCATCGAGCTGAGTGGCCGGCAAGATGATCCGGGAGGCGACCCAGGTGACGGTGAGCACCAGGGCCGCCGCCGGCACCAGCCGCTTGGCCCGGCGTCCCCAGAAGCCGAGTACCGAGATCCGGCCCGTCTTCTGGTACTCGCGCAGCAGGTGGCCGGTGATCAGGAAGCCGGAGATGACAAAGAAGACGTCAACCCCGGCGAAGCCGCCGGGCAGCAAGTTCGGGTACAGGTGGTACAGCACCACCATGCCGACCGCGATCGCCCGCATCCCCTGGATGTCCGGCCGGAAGCCACGGTCTCTCGTCTTCTCTTGTGCGTCTTTCGCGTCGCCCGTAGCTGACCGCTGGGAGGGTTGGGGCGGCGCTGACTCCTGCACGCTCATCGCCGCAAATTCTATAGAGAAAGTTAAGCGATCGTGCCTGCTTTGATCACCCATAGGATGATCCGCGTGGCAACTCCCGGTTATCTCCGCTTTCCGCACGTTCACGGTGACCTGCTCGCCTTCGTCGCCGAAGACGACGTCTGGCTCGCCCCGGCCGACGGCGGCCGTGCCTGGCGGCTGACCTCCGACGGCGGCCAGGCCAGCAACCCGAGGTTCTCGCCAGACGGCGGGTCGATCGCGTGGACGAGCACCCGGGACGGTGGCATCCCCGAGGTCTACACCGCCGACACCGACGGCGGCACTGCGATCCGCCGCACCTACTGGGGTGACATGCGCACCCGCGTCACCGGCTGGACCAGGCACGACGAAGTGCTCGCCACGACCGCCTCCGGCCAGCCATCCGTCCAGCGCACCTGGGCGTACGCGGTGCCGCTCGACGCCCCGCCGCGCCGCCTGCCGTTCGGTCAGGTCAACGACCTCGCCCTCAGCATCACCGCGACCGCGCTGCTGACCGGCCAGCGCGGCGACCCAAGCCACTGGAAGCGCTACCGGGGCGGCACCAGCGGCCGCCTCTGGATCGCCACCGCGGACGACCCGCTGTTCACCCGCGTGCTCAGCGACCTGACCGGCCAGCTAGCGGCGCCCATGCTCATCGATGACCGCCTCGTCTTCCTGTCTGACCACGAGGGCACCGGGAACATCTACTCCACCACCCTCGACGGCACCGACCTGCGACGGCACACCGACCACGACGGCTTCTACGCGCGCAACCCGGCCACCGACGGCATCCGGATCGTCTACCACGTGGCAGGCGACATCTGGCTGCTCGACAGCCTCGCCGCCGACACGCAGCCGCGCAAGCTGGAGATCCAGCTCAGCGCGCCGCCTGCTGCCCGCGCACCGCGGGTGATCACCGCCGCCGAGCACCTCGGCGAGCTCGACTGTGACGAGACCGGTCAGGCGAGCGTGGTCGAGGTGCGCGGCACCGTGCACTGGCTCACCCACGCCGACGGCCCGGCGCGGGCGCTGTCGGTCGACGCCGGCGCCCGGGCCAGGCTGCCCCGCGTCCTCGGCACGACGGGCAAAGTCGCGTGGGTGACCGACGAGGGCGGCGCCGACGCCATCGCAGTCGCGGAGATCGAGCCGGAGTCAGCTTCCGCCGTTCGGACGATTACTGATTTTGATCTTGGCAACGTCACACAGCTCGCGGCGTCGCCAGACGGCACCAGGCTTGCTGCCGCAGCGCACGACGGCAGGCTGCTGCTCATCGACGCGGACTCGGGCGAGGTCACCGAGGTCGCGGCCAGCGACGACGGGGACATCGACGATTTCTCGTGGTCGCCGGACTCTGCGTGGCTGGCCTGGGCGCAGCCTGGGCCGCGGCCGCTCGCTCGCATCAGGCTGGCGCGGGTCGCGGACGGGTTCACGGTCGATGTGACCGACGGCCGGTTCGTCGACAGCGACCCGGTATTCACCGTCGACGGGCTGTACCTGGCGTTCCTGTCCCGCCGCACCTTCGACCCCATCTACGACGCCCATTCCTTTGACCTCTCGTTTCCGTTTGGCGCCCGCCCGTACCTGGTGCCGCTCGCTGCGCACACGCTGTCCCCCTTCGGTCCGCTCCCCGGCGGCCGTCCCGTTGGCAACGGGGAAAACTCAAAGGATTCGTCCGAACGAGCCGAGCTGACCTTGGACACCGACGGCATCTCCTCCCGGGTGGTCGTCGTCCCGGTGGACGAGGCGCGGTACTACGGCCTGGCAGCGGCGAAGGGCGGGCTGCTCTGGCTCCGTTACCCGCTCATCGGCGTGCTCGGCGAGGGCGCCGCCGACCCGGACGACGCCCGGCCGCGGCCCGCTCTCGAGCGGTTCGACCTGCGTAAGCGCGAGGCGAGCACGCTGGCCTCCGAGGTGAGCTGGTTCGACGTCAGCGGCGACGGCTCGCGGCTGGTGATTGGCGACAAGAACGACGTGCGCGTGGTGCCATCCGACCGGAAGGCGGACAACGGTTCTTCCGACGAGGTGGTCAACGTCGACTTGGCCCGCGCCAGGTTCCAGGCGGACCCGGCGGCGCTGTGGACACACGCGTACGCGGAGTTCGGCCGTCTGCTGCGCCGCGACTTCTGGACGCCGACGATGTCGGACGTGGACTGGGACGGCGTGCTCGACTCCTACCGGTTCCTGCTGGACCGGATCAGGACCTCGGCTGAGTTCGCCGACCTGCTCTGGGAGGTCGCGGGCGAGCTTGGCACCTCACACGCCTACGTCAGGCCCGGCAACACTTTCTCCGCGCGGTCGTCGCTGCGCGGCGCGCCTGCGGCGCTGCTCGGCGCGGACGTGGTCCGGGCGCCCGACGGCCGCTGGCTGGTGGAGCGGGTGCTGCCCGGCGAGTCGTCGGACCCGTATGCCCGCTCGCCGTTCGCTGCCCCGGGGGTCGCCGTCCGCGACGGTGACGAGATCCTCGCCGTGGACGGCCGTCCGGTCGATCCGGTGTACGGCCCGTGGCCGGCCCTGGCCGGCACCCACGGCAAGCCGGTAGAACTGACGATCAGGCCGGCCGACCCGTCCCTGGTGCCGCGGCCGCCGGCGCCGGAACCAGATGATGCGGACGAATCCGAGGGGTCGAAGGCCGAGTCGTCCGACGCCGAGTCGGCCGACGCAAAGGAGCCGCCGAAGGCCGGGGATCCGTCCACGCCTGAGGATCAGTCGACGGCCGGGGAGCAGTCGACGCAGGCCGGGGAGGAGCCGGGCAACCCCGCCAACGCCGACGCGTCCGTCGCGGCCGAGGCCGCCGAGCGCGCCGGTAATGGTTCTCCGGACACCGCGGAAAGCGCCGCGCCCGACTACCCGGAAACACGCCGCGTCGTCATCGTCCCGCTCTACGACGACCGGCGGCTGCGATACCAGGACTGGGTTGCCGGTCGCCGCCAGTTCGTGCGCGCCCGGTCCGACGGCCGGATCGGCTACCTGCACGTGCCGGACATGATGGGGGAGGGCTGGGCGCACCTGCACCGCGACCTGCGCGCGGAGCTGACTAAAGATGCTCTGGTCGTGGACGTTCGCGGCAACCGTGGCGGGCATACCTCGCAGCTCATCGTCGAGAAGCTGGCCCGCCGGATCGTCGGCTGGAAGATCCCGCGGCACCTGCGTCCCTTCAGCTACCCGCAGGAGGCGAGGCGCGGGCCGCTGGTCGCGCTCGCCGACGAGTTCGCGGGTTCAGACGGCGACATCGTGACCGCCGCGATCCGCAGCCTCGGCCTCGGCCCGGTGATCGGCACCCGTACCTGGGGCGGTGTGGTCGGTATCGACGGCGGCGGCCACGGCCTGGTGGACGGCACTGGAATCACCATCCCGCGCTACGCGTCCTGGTTCACCGAGTTCGGCTGGTCGGTGGAGAACTACGGCGTTGACCCGGACACCGAGGTCTTCATCACCCCCGACGACTGGGCGGCCGGCCACGACCCGCAGCTGACGGTGGCTGTCGACCGCGCCCTCGCCCTGCTCGCGGAGAACCCGCTGCCGCCGCTCCCTGACCCGTCGACCGGCCCGGTCAAGCGCCGCCCGCCCCTCCCGCCCCGGCCGTAGCTCGTATCTTCCGGGGGGACGACCCCCGTACCTCCGCTGTCCCGAGGCGCGGGCCCGATGGTTACTCCGCCGAGCGAGTGATCAGGTCGCGGCCGTGCTTGCGCAGCTCGGCGACGGACGTCATGCCGAGGAACTGCATGGTGGACCTGAGCTGACCAGATAGCAGGTCCAGAGCGCGGTCCACTCCGGCCTCGCCGCCGGCCATCAGCCCGTACAGGTAGGCACGGCCAGGCACGGCCGCGTCGGCCCCGAGCGCGAGGGCGATCACGATGTCCGCGCCGTGCCTGATGCCCGAGTCAACGAGGATGGTGAAGGACGGTCCGACAGCCTCCCGCACGGACGCGATCAGGTCGACCGGGGCGACCGTGCGGTCCAGCTGCCGCCCGCCGTGGTTGGACAGCTGGACACCGTCCAGCCCGAGTTCCATGGCGCGACGCGCGTCAGCAGGCCCGATCGGGCCCTTGAGCAGCAGCTTCCCTGGCCAGCGGGCCCGCAGTTGCGTGATGTCGTCCCAGTTCAGGTCGGCGTCGAAGAAGTGCGCTGTCTTCATCACCGTCGTCCGGGGCTGTCCGGCGAAATTGGCGTAGTCCAGGGCGGGACCGGAAAGCAGCCGGTACCAGTACCCGGGCCTTGCCGCCACCGACGCGACTGTCTGCAGAGTCAGCGCCGGCGGGATGGAGAGTCCGTTGCGCAGGTCCCGCACCCGGTTGCCGGCGACCACGGTGTCCACGGTCACGACCAGCGCGGAGTAGCGGTTATCGCGGGCCCGGTCCACCAGGTCGTAGGCCTGCACCCTGTCCTTTGTCAGGTACAGCTGGAACCACAGCTCGGCGTCGGGTCCGGCCGCGGCGCGCAGATCCTCGATCCCGGTCGTGGCCATCGTGGACAGCGTGTATGGCAGACCGTGCCGCACGGCGGACCGCGCCGCCCCGATCTCGCCGTCCGGGTGCAGCATCCGGGTGTACCCGGTGGGCGCGAGCACCATCGGCACCGGCAGCGCTGAGCCGTAGACCGTGGCCGAGGTGTCGACAGCCGCCACGCCGGCGAGCACCCGGGGCAGGAACCGCCATGAGCGGTACGCGGCTACGTTAGCCGCCACCGCGATCTCCTCGTCCGCTGCCCCGTCTACGTAGTCGAACACCGGCCGCGGGATGAGCCGCTTGGCCACCCGCCGCAGGTCGCCGACGTCGTAGCAGGATCCCAGCCGCCGCTGCGTCGCGTCCAGCGACACCGCTCGGAGCTGGACAAGCTTGCGCATTTCCCGCACCTTCATGACCGCGACGATACGCCGCACCCCGGGCCTTGCGAAGCTCGCCCAGTCCCGATCGGAACATGGATCAGGATGCAGCGGGCCTGCGGATCTTCAGGACGTCCCCGCCAGGAACGACTCGATCGCGGGCACGTAGGCCGCCGCGTCCTGGAACAGGAACGCGTGCCCGGCGTCCGGATAAAAGATCAGCCGCGCGCCGGGGATGAGCGCGGCGAGCGAACGGCTGTTGGCGGGCGGGTCGACCCGGTCCTCCGCGCCGTCGGCGATCAGCGTCGGCACCGTGATCGCTGAGGTCCGCTGGCCGGCCGGGTCGGTTCCGGCCCACCAGGCGTCGATCGCGTGCTCCTGCTGGGTGATCACCGTGGCGGGCACCGACTCGCCCGGCGGGTAACTCGAGGTGGCGGTCAGGAAGGTCACCCCCGCGGCATGCTGATCGGCGGGAAAGAGAACGCTCAGCATGGTCTGAGTATCGGGGGAAGTAAGCGCGTCGATGGCGCTTTGCGGCGGCCGCACCATGGCACCGCTGCCCGGGAAGCCCGCCGACAGCACGAGCGCGCGAACCTGAGCCGGGTGCAGCACCGCAAGCGCCTGCGCGATCGTGGTTCCCATCGACCAGCCGAGGACGTAGGGCCGCCCGAGCCCGAGCGCCGTGATCAGCGCGCTGGTCTGATTCGCCATGTCATCGATGGACAGCGCCCCGGTGAACCCAGTGGTCTGGCCGATCCCTGCGTTGTTGAAGACCACCACGCGGTACCGCTGGGCGAGCGCGTCCACGAAGAGCGGATCCCAGGTGGACATCGACCCCGCGAACCCCATGATCAGCACGAGTGGCGGTCCGTTGCCGATCTCCCGGTAGGCAACGTTCCCGATGGACGTGGACGTAACGCGTACCGGCTCGGAGGTGACCGACACCGAGTCAGGCACGGCGACGGTCGACCCGGTGGAAGCCTTCGCCACCGCGGCGTCCGCGAACGCGTCCACCGTCGAGGTGGCTGGGGCGCCGATACCCGAGTACTGGATGAATCCCTGATAGGGCCCGGCGGAGAAGGTGACGAGTACCGTGCTGAGCGTTACCCCCCTCAGCGTGAACATCAGCAGGTGAGCCGAGGACGCCTTCCCCACGCGGGGGAACGCGAGCGGTTTGATGGTCACCGCCATCTGCTGCCCGGAGATGGTGAGTGTTGACGAGTGACAGCTGGCCATCGCCGCCTCGAGCCGCGCCCACCGCGCGGCCGCCTGCGTTCCGGTGCCGAGAACCTCCCCGAATGTCGGAACCGCCGGGCCCTGCCCGAACGAGGCCAATGCGGTCGTCAGGCCGGCCGTGGTCTCCGGCAGCCCGCCAAGACACGTGAGGCGCGGTGCGCTCGCCGGTTTCACTGTCACGGAGGACCACCCCGCGGGCAGGTCAGAGACCGAAAGCAGCCGGGTTTCAAGCAGGCTCGCCGCGTTGGGCGGCGGCCCGCCGCACCCCGCGACCAAGAGCCCGGCACCCGCGAGCCCGACAGCTGTGACTGACAGCCAACCGCGCCCCATCCGGCACCTCCTGCGAGCCCGCGAGCCCGCCCAGAGCCGCGTCTCCCGCCCGCATCAAGCCTAGGCCTCCGGCCCGGCGGGACGTAGCGACGCCGTGGGGCCTTAGGCTCGGCGCGTTGGCTCGGCGATGAGCAGGCGGTCGCCGGCCGCGATGATGGGGTCGTCGCCGAGCCCGAGAGTGAACTCGCCGTTCCGGACGAGACCGAGCACCAGCCCGGCCCGCTCGTTCCGGACTGCGCTCAGCGCCTTGCCGACGGCCGAGCCGCCGGCCTCGATCTCGGCGAACGCGTGCCTGTTCCCGACGAGCTGGGAGATCATCTCCCCGGCGTGCGGGGTCTCCAGTGCCGCGGCGAGTGTCCGGGAGACGAGCTGGCTCGCGGAGACCGACTGCTGGACGCCAAGGTCGCGCAGCGCTTCGCGCACCGAGGCCGAGTCGACCAGTGCGGTGATCGGCAGCGATGGTGCCTGCTTGCGCAGCAGCACCGCGCTGACCAGGACGTCGCCGTCGCTCGAACCCATGATCAGGGCCTGCTCCGCGCTGGCCGCCCTGGACCGCGCGATCACCGCCTCGTCGGTCGGATTGCCCCGGATCACGTGCACCCCGGAACGTACCGAGGCCGGGTCGACGTCCGCCACTAGCACCACCGGAATTCCCGCCGCGGCCAGCTCGTCGAGGATCGCTGGCACGGCCGGCGCCATGCCGACGATGAGACGGAATGTTCCCGTGGGGAACTGCGAGTGCATGGCAAGTATCCTCCGGATCGAGGCGGCCGCCGCTGCCCCCGAGACGAGCGCGAACGCCGCCGCGAGCATCGGGATCGCGGCGAGCATGACTAGTGAGGAAATCAGTCTGCCGACCGGGTTGTGCGGCGTGACGTCGCCGTACCCGACCGTCGTCGCCGTCGTGACTGCCCAGTACAGGCCGGTGGTGAACGGCAGGCCCTCGGCTAGCGCGAACAGCCCGGCGCCAAGCAGCACCACGACCAGGACGGAGCCGAGCAGGATCAGCACGTGCCGCCGCTGCGGCACATCGAAGAACCGCATCAGGAGCGTCATCACGGCCAACACCCTAACGGGGGCCACTAAGGTTGCGCTGGTTTGGTTGTGCGCTCGCCAACTCGCACGCGGAAGTCGCCGCGCGCGAGGGTATGGTTTTGCGCAGAATCAGCCACGAGCCACCAGCACCCCCCCCACCGGCTAGGAGCCCCGTCATGACCGCCCGGCAGCAGATCGCCCGCCTGCTTCCGCTCCTGCTGCTGGTCGTGCTGGTGATCGCGGGGCTACGCGGGACGGTCTCCGCGCCGCGCTGGACCGGCCCGCTGCGCACCGACGGCGTGGCGATCGGGATCGCCCTCGAGGTCATCTTCGGCGCGGCGGTGCTGGTTCTCCGCGGCCGGGCAGCCGCGGCCAGGCGGGCGGCCGAGGGGCAGCCGTACACCGGCGAGGTTAAGGAGATCGAGCCGGCCGAGGCGCTGCGTTTCACCCTGACGTACCTGCTCGTCATGTGCATGATCGGGATCGGCGTCATCCTGATCTCCGACCTGCACTTGCACTTCTTCACTAAGCCGCTTCGGCTGCCTGCCCTTCCCAGGGTCAAAGGCACGCCGAAAGCCCACGTGGGCGGAGCGGGTAATGGACATCCGTTGCACATTCCGCTCGGCCCGATCCTGTACGGGCTGCTGATCGCCGCGCTGGTCGCGGCGGTGGTGGTCAGCATCTGGTGGTCGTCGCGGCTGCGCCGTCCCGCCGCGCCGCTGATCATCAAGGACGTGGACACCGAGGAGCTTGAGGCGGCGGTCGCCGAGGGCCGGGCGGCGCTGCAGGAAATCGACGATGCGCGGGCGGCGATCATCGCCTGCTACGTGGCGATGGAGCGCAGTCTGGCGGACCGGGGGACCGCGCGCGACGCGGCCGATACCCCGGACGAACTGCTTGCCCGGGCAGTCGCCGCGGGCATCGTCCGGGGGACGGCGGCAGGCAAGCTGACCTCGCTGTTCTACGAGGCCCGGTTCTCCACCCATCCGCTGTCCGCGAGCCAGCGGGAGGCCGCGAGGGCGGCCCTCGACGACATCTCCGCCGAGCTAGCTGCGCTTGCGGCTGAGCGGGCCGCCCGGCAGGCCTCGCAGTCCGCGGCTAGCGCCCCTAGGCCGGGCGGAGGCTGGGTATGAACGAACGCTGGCGTCAGGCCAGGCCGGAGCTGATCATCACCGCGATCGTCGTCGTGGCCGCGGCCCTGGCCGCCGCCGCCGTGTCCGGCTGGCCGGGCGTGGTGGCGATCAGCGCCGGGGTGGCGGTGATCGCCCTGCTCGTGCTGCGCGCCCTGATCCCGCGGTCTGAAGCGCAGGCGTTCCGCAGGGCGAGGAACAGGCAACAGGCCAGGTCGATCTCCGGTTACCCGCAGCGCCGGTTCGTCGTCTCCTCCAGCCTGGTCAGCCGCCCGATGTACGAGTCGGACCTGCGCCCGGTCCTCGAGCACATCCTGGCCGCCAAGCTGGCAGAGAACCACGGGATCAACGTGTACACCGAGCCCGCGGACGCGAGGCGCGCGTTCTGCCGGAGCCGCGGCGATGAATACCTGTGGCCATGGATCGACCCTGCCCAGACCCTCAATAGCGACGACCGCGCCAAGAAGCGCCACGGTATACCGCGCCGCATCCTGGCCCGGCTCATCGACCGATTGGAGCAGCTGTGACCCCGGAAGAGACCGCGCGTACCGCGAAGGTCATCCTTGACGAGCTCGACAAGGCCGTAGTCGGCCGCCGCCGCACCCTGGAACTCGTCCTGATCGGCATCCTGGCCGGCGGCCACGTCCTCCTCGAAGACCTGCCGGGCCTCGGCAAGACGCTTATCGCGCGGTCGTTCGCCCAGGTGCTGGGGTTGGACTTCGCCCGCATCCAGTTCACCCCCGACCTGCTGCCGAGCGACGTGGTAGGCGCACCGCTCTACGACCAGCGCAACGCCGAGATGGTCTTCCGGCCGGGCCCGGTCTTCACCCAGCTGCTGCTCGCCGACGAGATCAACCGCACGCCGCCGAAGACCCAGGCCGCCCTCCTGGAGGCCATGGGCGAGGGCCAGGTCAGCGTCGACGGTGAGTCACGGAAGCTCCCGCAGCCGTTCATCGTCCTCGCGACCGACAACCCGATCGAATACGAGGGCACCTACGAGCTGCCGGAGGCGCAGCTTGACCGCTTCCTGATGCGGCTCCGCCTCGGCTACCTGACCGGCCAGGACGAGACCGATATGCTCCGCCGCCGGGTCGACCGCGCGACGGAGTACGTGCGCCTCGAGCCCGTCACCGACGCGGCCGGCCTGCTCGCCATGCGCGAGTCACTGGAAAGGGTCGAGATCAGCGATGACCTCCTCCACTACGTGATCGCGATCGTGACGGCCACCCGGAAGGACCCGCAGATCCAGGTCGGGGCCTCACCGCGCGGCGGCCTTGCCCTGGTGCAGCTCGCCCGCGGCCAGGCCCTGCTGCACCAGCGCGACTACGTGGTGCCCGACGACATCAAGCAGGTGACCGTCCCGGCGCTGGCACACCGGATTACCCTGCGCCCGGAGCTGTGGGTTCGTCAGGTCTCGGCGGACGACGTGGTCGCGCGGCTGCTGGCCGGCGTCCCGACGCCGCGCACCGACCCCACCGCCGTCCGCCCTGACTCCACGGCCGCCCGCGCGACCGCCGGCTGATGGCCCCAGCTAGGCCCGCGGCGGGCGATCAGGCGAGCCTCGGCGCGTCGGCACAGGTCCAGGCGGAAGAGCTGGCGGTCAGGTGGCGGCCGTCGCGGCATGCCCGCCGGCTGCTTACGCTGGCGGCCGCGGGCCTGCTGCTCGCAGTGATCACCAGGAATCCGGCGCTGGCCGGCGTCGCGGGTCCGCCGCTGGTGCTGCTGGGAGCCGGCCGGTACCTGGCCCGTGACAGCAGTTCGCCGGTACCCCCCAAGGTTGGCGTCCGCATCGGCCTCACAACGACACGCATGTACGAGGGGGAGCCGGCCGCGGTGGACGTGGCGGTCGCCGATGACACCAGCGACGTGCGCTGGTCGCTTGAGCCGGGCAGGGGCATCGAGCCAGGGAGCGCGACCACGGTCAACGGCCGCGCCGCCCGGTTCACGTTCGCCGTGCCCCGTTGGGGCAAGCGCGGCCTCGGCTCGGTCACGGTGACCCTGCATGACCGCCTGCGGCTGGTCGAGGGTCGCGTCACTCTCAGCCTCCCGTCCGTCGACTGCTACCCGGCGCCCGCCGTGCAGCGCACCGAGGTAGTGCTGAGCAAGCTCCCGAACCGCCTGGGTGAACACCGGGCCCGGGTGCCAGGCGACGGCACCGAGTTCATGGGCGTCCGCGAGTTCGTTCCCGGCGACCGGCAGCGCGCGATCAACTGGCCAGCCTCCACCAGGCGGGGCCGCCTTCAGGTGAACACGTTCTCCGCGGAGCGCTCCCAGGATGTGGTGCTGCTCGTGGACGCGACATCGGACGTCGGCGAACCCGGTGAATCCGCGCTCGACCTCGCGCTGCGCGGCGCGGCCGGCGCCGCCCGCGCGTACCTGGCTGCGCGCGACCGGGTTGGCGTGATCACCTACCAGTGGGGTGGTGCGCACTGGCTCGCCCCCTCCCTCGGTCGGAGGCAGGTCTACCGGATCATCGACGTGCTGCTGCGGTCCGACACCGGGTTCGCGCGGGGCGCGACGTTCAGCCGCCTGCCACGCGCGGCCCTCCCGCCCGGTGCCCTGGTCGTCGCGTTCTCCCCGCTGCTCAACGGCAAGTTCGTGGAGACGCTGCGGGACATGCGCGAGCGCGGATTCTCGCTGCTCGTCGTAGACGTGCTTAACACCGCCCCGCCGCCCCGCCGGACGTTTGCCGACCGCGCGGCCCGTCGCATCTGGCACTTGGAGCAGGAGTCGATCCGCTTCTCCCTTCGCGAACTGGGTGTCCCGCTGGTCGCGTGGGATGGCAGGACCCCGCTGGACCTCCCGCTCGCCCCCTACACCCGACGTCCCCTGGTGGTCCGCCGATGACCCCGGTCAGCCCCAACGGTGACGCCGCCGCACCCGCTGGCGAGACTGCCACCGGGCCGCGGCTGACTGCCACGCCGCGGGCGGGCGTGCTGGCCGCGGCCGGCCCGCGGCTGGCCGCCGTGTTGCTCGGTGCCGCCTGCATCGCCTGGACGGCAACCCCGCTGCTGCATTCCGGCCTCGCCCAGACCGCCCTCGCCGTATCGATCGTCGCGGTGGTCGCTGGCGCGCTGCGGCTGGCCTTCGCCGACATCCCGCAGCCGGAAGACAATTTCATGCTTTCCGACTTGATGCGCGCCTGGCTGCTCTTCCTGGCCCTGCTCCGCACCATCGCCTGGGAGGAGACCGCCGTTGTCGCCATCCTCTGGCTTGAGGTGCAGCACCCCGCCCGCGCCTGGCACACCGCCATCCTCGGCGCGGGCCTGGTGGCCTACCTGATCGTCACCCACATCGCCGAGTCCGGCGCGGAGCCGGCCCCCGTACTGCTCCGCCAGTGGAAGCTCCTCGCCGTCGGCGCCTGCCTGCTCGCCGTTGGCGCCGGCTTCGCGCTGGTCCCCGCCACTGCCCCGGGCGCCGGCGCAGCCCTGCTCCGCGTCCTGGCCGCCATCGCGGTGGTCGCCGCCGCCGTCCTGGTCCTGCCCGCCTGAACCGCTCCCCTGAACCCTTTCACTCCTGGATCAAGGCAACCTCTGATCGTGGTTTACGTCTCTGATATATGGACCAACCCCTCTCGGCGGACGCGCCGCCGGGTGCCCGTCGATTGACAGCAGCGGCCAGCCAGGTGACCGCGCTTTACGCGGCACATGCGGCCGGCTTGGTCCGGCTGGCCATGCTCATGCTCGCCGACCAGTCATCGGCCGAGGACGTGGTGCAGGACGCGTTCTTCGGCCTGTACCGCCGATGGGACAGCCTGGCGGATCCCAGCCGCGCCCTCGCCTACGTCCGGTCCAGCGTGCTGAACGGCTGCCGTGACCTGCTCCGCCAGCAGTCCCGCCGGGTCCCTGCCCTGCTCGCGGAGCCGGACGCGGAGTCCGCCGAGGCCCGGGTGCTGCTCGGCGAAGAGCACCGCGAGGTGCTCCGCGCGCTGCGCCGCCTGCCGGATCGCCAGCGCGAGGCGGTCATCCTCCGGCACTGCCTTGGCCTGCCGGAGGACGAGGCCGCTCAGGCAATGAACGTCACCAAGGGAACCGTCAAGTCCGCGACGCACCGTGGGCTCGCCGCCCTCGGCCGCTTCCTGAAGGAGGAACAGTGACAGTCGAAGACAGGCTCCGCGCCACCACCGAGGCCGTCACTCTCGCGATGCGCCCGGTTCGCCCGCTCTCCCTGCCGCCCGCCGGCCAGCCGGAACTCCGTGCCCGGCACCGCCGGGTTCGCCGCCTGCCTGGCTGGCTGATCCCGGTCACCGCCGCCGCGGCGATCATCGCCGTCGCCGCGACGCTGGTCGCGGTCAGGAACCTCTCCGGCCCGCCGGCGCACCACCCGGTGCCGAGATCCACGCCCACGGCTACATCCACAGCCAGCCCGAGCCCGAGTCCTGCCGCCATCCCCAGGTACTACGCGACGCTGACTCCGCAAGCGGAGAACCCCGTCCGCGACGTGATCCTGGCTGATGACCGGACCGGCAAGAAGCTGGCCACCTTCACGCCGCCCGCCGGCGCCACATTCGCGGGCGTGGCAGCGGCGCCAGACGACCGGACGTTCATCCTTGACGCCATGACGTTCGCGAAGCAGCACAACCCGCCGCCTTCGTCGCCGCCCGCGCACATCTGGTACGTGCTGCGCATCGCTCCGGGCAGCAGTCATCCGGCAACGCTGACCCGGCTGCCGATCGCGGCATCGATGTTGACCTGGGAGATCGTCGGACTTGCCATTTCCCCGGACAGCCGCACGCTCGCCATCTTGTACCAGCCGGAAGTCGTCGACGTCGCTTACAAGACGGCACCAGGCCCGATCTCCCTGCGGACCTACTCGATGGCCACCGGGCGGGTACTGCGCACCTGGACGGAGCCGACCGTGACCCCCGCAACCACCACCACCCTGTTCTCCGACAACACCGCCGGCCTGACGTGGCTGGCGGACGGACACACGCTCGCCTTCGTGTACCCGATCGCCGGCGCGACGCGGGCCTACCGGAGCCTGGACGTCTCCGCTCCCGGCAGCAACCTGGTCGCCGACAGCCGTGCCGTGTTCACGCTGCCCGCGGGCAACAGTCCCTGCCTGGATCAGCTCATCACGCCGGACGGCAAGACCGTGCTCTGCGGCACCGCGGGGGCCCCGCTCAACCCGTGCACCAGCAGTACGTCACAGCCCGAGTTCGACGCCTACTCCATCGCGACCGGGAAGCTGACCGCCGTCCTCTACCGTCACCAGGGAGGCTGCCCGGGCGGCGCGTTCGCCCTCGTCTTGTGGGCAGGAGCAGGAACGACACCGATCGGGCTGATGGAAACCTCCAAGAACGACATCCAGCCGTTCCCGTCGACGGCTAACGTCGTGGGTCTCATCGGCGAGGGGACCCTCACCCCACTGCGCGTAGCGGCGCCCGGCACCGGCTACTCCCAGGGCACCACAGCCTTCTGACCTGCACGCCGGATAAGAGTCCGCCAGCGAACCAACCGGACCGGGCCAGCGTGGCCGCTCTTGCGATCCCGGCCTAAGCCGTCACGGCGCGGGAACCGACACGACCGGGGCGGCCTGTCCCTGCTGGCCCGCCCCGGCCGCCGTTTGGCCGGCGGCGGCCAGGGCGGTGATCTGGGAGACGTCGCTGCTGACTCCGGCGATCTTCGACCAGCCGGACAGGCTGACCGGGGCCGGCAAGGTCCACGTGACGGCACGGGAGCTAGCCGCGGGACCGACCTCGCCCGCCACGACGAAGCCGACGTTCGTCGAGGTCAGCGCGGTCACCGTACCCTGGCCGCCTGCCGTTTTGAGCCGGACCAGGTTCCACTGCTGCCCGCCATCCGCGGAGACCGCCACGACCGGCACGGCGTCACCGTTGGTCACCTCGTTGCCCGCCGCGACCTCGACACCGTGGCCGTTTACCGTGACCGCGGTGAGCGCCGCGGCCGTGGCGCGGGCCGGCGGCATCATGGGGTCGAAAGTCCACTGCTGCCCGCTTTCCCCCGCGGTCCAGATGACCCAGTTGCTGCCCCGCATGCCCGTCGCCACGAACCCGGTCGCGGTGGCGGCGACGGCGTCGACCATGCTCACCTGCTGCCGGCCGTCCAGCCGGCCACCGGCGTCACTGTTGGCCTGCGACCAGCTTCGCAGGTCGGCGGAGTGCCACATGGCCGCGTATACGCGGTTACCGTCGACGTGCCGGCCCACGACCACATAGCCATCCGGGCCTGCTGTTACCGCGCTGACGATCGGTCCGGGCCCGGGGAAGGTCGCGGCGCTGACCTGCCAGTGCACGCCATCGGCAGAGGTCACGGCGACCGGCCGCCCAGCACCGTCCTGGGCAGTGTTGCCAACCGCAATCCAGCCCTGAGGACCGTGCGCGACGCTGGTCAGGGAGCCCGGCATCGCAGCGGCGGCCGAGCTGACCGGGGTGGCGAGCCGCCACGGGCCGCCCGCCTTTCGTCGCCAGATTGCCAGGTGACCGTCGGCTGTGCCTGCCGCGAGCCAGCCACCAGCCGCCGTCGGCGTGATCGAGTTGACCTTCACGCTCCCGCGCTGCCCCGGGTATCCGGCGAAAGAACTCCCCGCCGCCTGGCTCGTGCTCGCTGCGCTGCCCAGTGTCCCGGAGTGCCTGGGCACCGCCACCGCGACCACCGTCACTGCCGCGGCGACGAACGCAGCCGGCGCGCCCGCCCGGATCAGCAACGGGAGCTGGCGGCGCGCTCGCGCGCGTGACCGGGGCTTTCGTGGCCGTCGCGGCCGGGCCGCCCGCCCGACCGAGTCCTGCCATGCCCGGTAAAGTTCGCCGGCTTCGGCTGGCCGCTCGGCGTCGTCTGCGGCTGGCCGCTTGCCGTCGGCGACAGCCAGCGGGAGCCGCGACGCCCGCAGCGGCGCCATCACCGGTTCGGCGAGCCCCGCGGGAACCTCGGCCGACTCGAGAACCTCGGCCGGCTCGGGAATCTCGGTCAAGTCGGGAGCGGTGGGCGACTCGGCAGCGAAGGGGGACGACAACGCCGACCCCGGAGCCGTCGGCGTTCGTGACACAAGGGGCACCGGCCGTGCAGAGCCACCACCCGTGCGGTAGGGGAGCACACCGAGCGCACCCCGCAACGCTTCGGCGAACTCGCCGCAGGACGCGTACCGCTGCTGAGGAGCCTTGGCCATCGCCCGGGCGAGCACCGAGTTGGCGGCGGCGGGCAGATCGGGCCGTCGAGCCGTCAGCCGCGGCGGCGGCTCGTGCAGGTGCGCGGAGAAGACCGCAAGGGCGTTGCCGCGGTGGAACGGAGCTTCCCCGGTCAGCAGCCAGTACGCGACGCAGCCGAGAGCGTACTGGTCCGCGCGCCCGTCCACTTCCTTCAATTCGATCTGCTCCGGTGCCGCGTACTCCGGGGTGGCCATGATGACACCGGGCTCGGTCATCCTGGTGGCCGGCAGTGAGTCGGACTTGGCGATCCCGAAGTCCGACAGGTAGACGTGCTCGGGCTGACCCGGTCGCCGGTCCACCAGGATGTTGGCCGGCTTGACATCGCGGTGCACAAGACCCGCGGCGTGTGCGGCGTCGAGGGCCGATGCCACCGGGGAGATGTATGCCATCGCCCGCTCGGGCGGTAGCGGCCCCGCGTCCTCAATCACCCGCCGCAGGTCGCCGCTGCGGACGAAGCGCATCGCGATGAACAGCACCCCGCCGGCCTCGTCAGCCGTGTAGACCGGGATGATATGGGGCGATTCCACGCTCGCCGCTGCCCGTGACTCGGCGATGAACCGCCGCCGGAACGCGGGGTCAGACGCACGTGCCGGGTTCAGGATCTTCACCGCCACCAGCCGGTTCAGCCGTTCATCCCGGGCACGGAACACCACGGCCATCCCGCCGGCACCAACCTCAGCCTCTAGCTGGTACCCGCCGACCTGTGAGCCCGCTCGGAATCTGGCCTGCTGCGTGCTGATGTTCTCGGTCAACTCTCTCCCCGGAGAAAGACGACTCCCTACTGGTGGGATACGTCCCCGGCGGGGCACCGGTTCACCATGTTCCAAAGTAATTCGACTACTTCTCACCCAGCCTGACCGTAGCCGGGCCGTTGAACGCGAACCGGCAGCGCGGCCGTCAGGCCGCGGCTGGAGTCCCCGCCCGGTAGAGCGGCGGAGGACGTCAAGAGTTGAGCTTCGACCTCCAGTCGGCGGGAACGCGGCCAGCTGGGCCGGGAACCGGCTGCTCCGCCGGATGGTGCTGCGCGCCGGCCAGCGCCGGGCCCGTCTCGTAATAGCCTTCGTCCGGGTAGGACCAGAACCAGGCCTCCTCCGGCTCGAAGCTGCGGATCACCGGGTGGCCGGTCTCCCTGGCGTGCGCGGAGGCGTGCTGGGACGGCGACGTGTCGCAGCAGCCGATATGGCCGCATTGGGCGCAGCGTCGCAGGTGCAGCCACCAGCCGCCGCCCGCCTCGCACTCGACGCACCCGGTGCCGCTCGGCGGGACGTTCGGGTCGATCCCTGCTGACAGCTCACTCATGAATTCTCCGGTTGGGTGGGCGCTGATGGTACGGACTCGGCTGGAGCGGATTCCGCTGGTGCGGATTGCGCTGGCGCGGGCTGCTCCGCCGTGATGGGCAGCCGGATCTGGAAGCGAGTGTCGCCGGGAACCGACTCGACCCGCAGGTCACCGTGGTGCTTGTTCACCACGATCCGCCAGGCGATGTCAAGCCCGAGTCCGGTGCCCTCGCCGACGGGCTTGGTAGTGAAGAACGGTTCGAAGATCCGGTCCTGGACGTCCGGCGGGATGCCGGGGCCGGTGTCGCCGATCTCGACGAGCAGGCTGTCGCCGTCTCGCGCGGTGCGGATGGTGAGTGTGCCTGTCCCGTCGTTCGCCTCGGTGCTTCCCATGCCCGTGCTTCCCATCGCCGAGGCGGCGTTGTCGATCAGGTTGGTCCACACCTGGTTGAGCTCGGCAGCATAGGCGGGGATCTTCGGCAGGGTCTTGTCGTAGCTCTTGACGATCGTGATGCCCTTGAGCTTCGCCGACATCATCAGCAGCGTGCTCGACAGCAGGTCGTGCACGTCGACGACCTGGAACGGGGCGCGGTCCAGCTGCGAGTACTGCCTGGCCGCGCCGACCAGCGTGGAGATCCGCGTCGTGGCGTCTTCGATCTCGGTCATCAGCAGCTCGGTCTCGACGGTGTAGTTCAGCCAGTGCAGCGCGGGCTCGAGCATGTCGTCGCCCACGGTGTCGAGCACCTCGTCGAGCCAGTCGGTGTACAGGCCCCCTTGCACGAAGACCGGGGCCATCTGCCAGGCATTGGCGCAGCCGTGGTCCTCCAGCCAGTCGGTGACCGCGTCCTCCCGGTCTGATGTCTCGATCGGGTCGAGCTCCGGCGCCTTGGCGACTCGCTCGGCCGCGCGCTGCTGCAGTCCGACGAGCGGTTCGAGCTTGGCCCGGTCGAACGGGCCGCTGGCGAGCAGGCGGAGCTTGCCGCGCATCCCGGCGACCCGCTCGCGCAGGGTCGATGTGGCGCGCACTGCCGCCGCCGCCGGGTTGTTCAGCTCGTGGGTCAGCCCAGCGGTCAGCGAGCCGAGCGCCAGCAGCCGTTCCCGCCGGCCGACCGTTTCCTGGCTCTGCCTGCCGCCGATAAACAGGCCCTCAAGCAGGTGGACCGGCATCGGGAACCAATCGTTCATGATCGCGGCGAAACACTCGGCGCCGAGCACGTAGAACCGGGACGGCTCGGGGACCCGCAGCGAGTTGGCGTAGACCTGCGGGACCCGGTCTCCCAGGTACGCCATGTACGCGCCGGTATATACCCCGCGCTGGCTGGTCCGGGCGAGCTCAACCTCGTCGCCCTGAACCTTCCTGCTCGTGATCACGGTGCCCTCGATCAGCACGTAAAGACAGCTCGCCGGGTCGCCCTCGGTGAACACCGGGCCGGGCTCGATGAGCTCCACGCGGCCCTCGCGGCACAGCGACTCCAGCTGGTCGTCGCTGAGCTTCTCGAACAGGAACAGCGTGCGCAGCTCCGCCGGGTCGCACGGAGAGATACTGGTCATCGGTCCTCCCGGTGCTTGGTCACAGTGTTCTCAGGGGTCACAGTGTTTCCATGGGCCAAGTGTCGTTTCCTTGGGCCTAGTGTCGCCAGGGTCACGGCATCTCCACGGTCACAGCGTCTCCAGGGTCACAGCGTCTCCAGGGTCACAGCGTCTCCAGGGTCACAGCGTCTCCAGGGTCACAGCGTCTCCAGGTACCGGTGCACCAGCATGACGGCCATCGCGCCCTCCCCGACCGCCGAGGCGACCCGCTTGGCCGACTCGGCCCGCACGTCGCCCGCCGCGAACACGCCGGGCACGCTGGTCTCCAGGTGGTACGGCGGGCGGTCAAGGTGCCAGCCTGTGTCGTCCGGGCTGAGGTCCGGCCCGGCGAGGACGAATCCCCGCAGGTCGCGGGCGACCACGCCGTCGAGCCACCCAGTCCGCGGCGCCGCTCCGATGAGGATGAACAGCTCGCTGGCAGGGACTGTTTCCGTCGTGTCCGCGGCGACGTCGCGCAGCGTGAGCCGCTCAAGGTGCCCTTCTCCGTGCACCTCGGCCACCTCGGTGCAGGTGCGCACGGTGATGTTCGGGATGGCGGCGATCTGCTGTATGAGGTAGTACGACATCGACGCCTCGAGCGAGTGGGCGCGTACCAGCATGGTCACCGACCGGGCGAATCGTGACAGGTAGACTGCCGCCTGGCCGGCCGAGTTTGCGCCGCCGACCACGTACACGTCCTCGTCCTTGCACCCGTCGGCCTCGGTCAGCGCCGCGCCGTAGTAGACACCGGCGCCGGTCATCTCCGAACAGCCGGGGGCCTCGAGCTGCCGGTAGGCGACCCCCATGGCGAGGATGACCGCCTTGGCATCGACCGCACTGCCGTCGCTGAACCGGATGGTCCGGGCCGGCCCGTTCACCTCGATGCCGGTAGCCTCGCAGGTCGTCAGGAGCTCGGCGCCGAACTTGACTGCCTGGCGTCGTGCCCGGTCAGTGAGCTGGCCGCCGGAAAGCCCGTCCGGGAAGCCGAGGTAATTCTCGATTCGCGAGGACTGGCCCGCCTGACCGCCGGTGGCGAACTTCTCGACTAGCACGGTGCGCAGTCCCTCGGAGGCGCCGTAGACCGCCGCGCCGAGCCCAGCCGGCCCGCCGCCCACTACGACGAGGTCGTAAAACTCCCGCTCGGGCGCCGTTGTCAGGCCCACCTTGGCCGCGACCTCGGCGCGCGTCGGAGTGATCAGCGGCTCGCCGTCCGCGGTGATGAGCACCGGGAGGTCCCGGCCGTCCGCGCCCGCGGCGTCCAGCAGCAGGGCCCCCTCGTCGGTGTCCGATCCGTACCAGCGGTACGGCACCTGGTTGCGGGCGAGGAAGTCGCGCAGCTCAGCCGAGGGCGCCGACCAGCGGTGACCGACCAGCTTGGCCTCCTTGACCGGCTTGCGGTCGTCGCGCTGCCAGGCCTTCAGCAGCTCGTCGATGACCGGGTAGAGCTTCTCCTCCGGTGGATCCCAGGGCTTGAGCAGGTAGTGGTCCAGGTCCACCACATTGATCGCGTCAATCGCGGCACTCGTATCCGCGTACGCGGTCAGCAGCACCCGGCGGGCGTACGGGTAGACGTCCATCGCGCGCTCGAGGAACTCGATTCCGGTCAGTCCCGGCATCCGGTAGTCCGCCAGGATCACCGAAACCTGATCGCCGCGGAGCTTCATCTGCCGCAGTGCGTCAAGCGCCTGCTCGCCGGACTCCGCGCGGACGATCCGGTACTGCTCGCCATATCTCCGGCGCAGGTCGCGTGCCACGGCACGGGACACACTGGGATCGTCATCCACAGTGACGATCACCGGGCGGAGTTCGGCCTCACGGGCAGGTCGAGTCATATGCCCCATCGTAAGAGGCTTCCCACGCCGGCACTATCCGGCAACTGACTCGCCTAGCGTCAACAGGCACCCGGACACGCTGGCTGACACGGCAGAATGGCGGATGAGCCCTTCTGGACACTTGGGAGACCACATGGCACTCTCACTGCCGATCGACCCGGCCGCCAACGACCTGCTGCAGCGAAGCCCGCTTGCCCTGCTGGTTGCCATGGTGCTCGATCAACAGGTGCCGCTTGAGAAAGCATTCAGCTCGCCGTATGTCCTAGAGCAACGCCTCGGCCATGAACTGGACGCGTACGAACTTGCCCGCTGCGACCCGGAGGCGCTGGCGGAGATCTTCGGCCGCACGCCAGCGCTGCACCGTTTCCCGAAGGCCATGGCTGCCCGGGTCCAGGAAGTGTGCCGCCTGCTGGTCGATCGCTACGATGGCGATCCCGCGGCGCTGTGGGGCGGGGCGCAGACTGGTGTCGAACTGCTCAAGCGGATCAGCGAGCTGCCGGGGTTCGGCAAGCAGAAGGCACAGATCATGGTGGCGCTGCTCGGCAAGCAGTACGGGGTCCAGCCGGCCGGCTGGCAGGAGGCTGCCGGACCGTTTGGCAACCCAGGCAGCTACGTGTCCGTGGCGGACATTGTCGATACGGCCTCGCTGGCTAAGGTCCGCGAGTACAAGCAGCACCTGAAGGCCGCTGCCAAAGCCAAGGGCTGACCAGTTTGTGTACCTGTGCTGATCGAGTAACATCGCGATTAGCAGCGCGAGGGCGTTGCGCGACAGCAGTTCGTTGGCCTCATCGTCGACCGGCAGTGAGATCGGCACGGCGGTCTTCCACGGTTAAACGGGCTAAGCTAGATCGCAGGGTGTAGCCCGGATGGATGGAGTCATCATGTCACCGAGCATGAAGGTCGGGATCGTCGGGATCGTCATCGCGCTGATCCTGCTGATCGTCGGCATCCCGTTCTGGGCCGTAGCTCTCGTCTTCGTGGTCGCCCTGGCGATCCCGGTTGGCGGCTACATGGCCCTGGACAAGTCGCAGCGCCGTCGGCTGCGCGCGATCCGCGAGCGCCAGCGCGGACAGTAATCATCCGGGGCGACCGGGGACTAACGGCCCTCGGCGACGCGGGTGATGTAGGTAACCGCGACGAAGGAGCGGTAGACGGCGACCGGGTCGTCGGCGGAGATCCGCACCGACCTGGTGCCTGACCGGTCCGTGCCCTTGACCCAGCTGGCTACCTGCGCCATGTCCGCGGTCTGGAAATCCACATCGAGCCTGGCGGGGAGAGCGATCGACGGCAGCCCGATCGATCCGGCAGCCGCCCGGCGCACGGCGGCTTCCGCCCCCGCGCGGATCAGGGACCGGGCCTCCTCGGGGTGCAACTGCGCGGCGGCGAACCTGGTGACCGACCTCTTCACGGGCACCTGCTCGGCTTCCTTGAAGAACGGCTCCGCCTCGCTCATCGTCACCTGGTCCCCGGTGACCAGGGCTACCGGCACCCGGTGGCCGAGCGCCACGAGCGCGTTGATTCCCGACTCCCCGCATTCCACCCCGTTCAACGAGGCCCGGGAGATCACCGAGGGGTTGTAGGTATGCGACAGCACCGACGACAACCCGGAGATCGATCCGTGATAGCCAACGAAGAACACCGCGTCGAACGTGCCGTCAAGCCCCTCCATCATGTAAAGCGGCTTGTGCCGCCCCGCGATGTAGGCCGCGTGCCCATGTAGGTCCGCCGGGTTGAGGTTGTTCATCGCCCCGTGTGCGTCATTGCAGACGATCTCCGTCGCCCCGCCCGCCAGTGCCCCGTCGATCGCGGCGTTGACTTCGCCGAGCAAGAGTGCCCGGCCCTCGGCGTAGCCGGACTCCCCGGCACGGCACTGCGACCAGTCGACGATTCCGGCGACGCCCTCCATGTCAAAGGAGATGAAGACCCGCATGAAAACCCATTATCGCGAACGCACCCGTGGCTGCGCCCGCATCGTCACCGGCGCTGGGAAGGCGGCAACGGCTGGGTCGGGCTGGTCCTGTTGACCTGCGCCGGCGGCTTGGGCCCGGCGGGGGAGCGGAGCCGGGCGGTGGCCGCGATCCGGGCGGCGATCGTGATGATGATAGCGACTGGCAGCGTCTGCGGCAGCTCGGCCGACGGGACGAACGCCACCGCCGCGAACGCGATGGCCACGCCCCCGATGGCGACGGTCAGCGCGGTCGCGACCCGGCGGCTGAGCACCGTCCGCCGGACAAGCCGTCTCGCCTCCCGCGGCAGCCGCGCCACCAGCACGAAGAAGCTCGCGAGGGTGGCCGCCGCGAGCGCAGCGAAGGCGAGGGTGAGCGGCAGCCGGTCAACGTGCGCCACCGCGGGGATCCAGAGCATGATCATCGCGATCAGCACGAAGATGTAGATCAGCCGGGACACGGTCCTGATGATGACCACATCGATGTTCCTGCTGTAGATGTGCTCGCCGGGCGTGGTCCGCGCCGCGCTGATGAAGTGCCTGATGGCGCCGACCGTGTCATGCCGCCGCAGCCGGATCCGGCCGAGTTCGTTCATCGCGCCGCTGTGCGCCGGGTCGAGCGCGAGCGCCCGTTCCTGGTGCTCGCGGGCCTCGGGCAGTTGGCCCCGGGCGAGCGCCACCTTGCCGGACAGGAAGTGCACATCGGGCTCGTTCGGCGCAAGGGTGCGCGCCTCTGCGGCCGCGGTCGCGGCCAGCGACGCCTGGCCCGCGGCGAGTGCGGCCTGCGCGACGCAGACGTGGGTCTGCCAGTAGGAGGGCGCAAGCCGCCGGGACTCGAGGGCCGCGCGCAGCGCCTCGGCATGGTTACCCAGGTGCATCAGCGCGTTGGAGGCCAGCCGGTGCGGCCACTCCTCGCCCGGCTCGATCGCTGCGGCCCGGTTGGCCGCCTCGACTGCCTCCACGTACCTGTCGGCGCCCAGGTGCGCGCGGGCGAACAGGCACCAGGCCCGGCCGCTCGCGGGCTCCGCGGAGACAAGACGCGCGAGCAGCGTCGTTGCTTCCTCGTAGCGCCCGAGGTCGAGCATCGTGGCGGCCCGCGCCAGGTCCTCTTTCAGCTCCGTCAAGTCACCGGCCCGTCGGTCAGATCAGCCGTCGCTTGCGCAGGTACGCCACCAGATCATCGTAAGCGCCGCCCTCGTTGGCGAACAGCGCGACATTCCGCGCCGTTTCGAACCAGGTACCGAGGGAGGGGCGCACCTCAGCGACGGCTGCCTCCAGGTCGGCCTGGCCGATCAGCCGGGGCTCGCCACGGCGCACCGAGTCGAGCAGCGCTCGCTCCGCCGCGGTCTCGCAGATGTGCGCGATGTCCGCGCCGGAGTACCCGTCGGTCAGCCGGGACAGCCGACCCAGGTCGATCCCGGCGACCGGACGGCCGCGCAGGTGAAACCGGAAGACGCCCTCGCGGGCCGGGGCGTCAGGCGGCAAGACGAGCAGCGTCCGGTCGAAGCGCCCGGGACGTCGCAGGGCGCTGTCCACATCCCACGGGTGGTTGGTCGCGGCGAGCAGGAACACCCCGGTGTTGTCCGACGCCACGTCGTCCAGCTCGAGCAGCAGCTGGTTGACGGCCGAGCGCATCGGCGTGTTCCGCAGCTGAGACCGCTTCTGCCCGATGGCGTCCACTTCGTCGAGGAACACCACGCAGGGGGCGTTCCGCCGGGCCACTTCGAAGAGCTCGTGGATGTTCCGCTCCGAGCGGCCCACGAACATGTCGATCAGGTCGGCGAACGACACCGTGATGAACCGGGCCCCGAGTTCGCCGGCCACGGCGCGGGCGACGAACGTCTTGCCGCAGCCGGGCGGGCCGTAAAGCAGCAGCCCGCCGCGCAGCGACTTGCCGTAGAGCTTGCGCAGCTCGGGGTTGCGCATCGGGGCGAGGAACGCCGCCTCGAGCCGCTTCTTCACCTCGTCGAGCCCCGCCACGTCCGCCAGCGTGAGGCCGGTGTGCTCGGCGTCGTAGGCACGCGCCTCGTCGAGCCCCGCCGAGCTGCTTGACCCGGTCTCCCCGACGAACATCGTCGGCAGCACGTCCCGCATCTCGTCCTCGGCCTGCGACCAGTCGTAACCGGGATCCTCCTCCGCGGCGCTGCCGGAGTCCGCCGGGCCTGCGGATCCGCTGCCGGACGCGGGGCTGCCGGACGCGGGGCTGCCGGACACGGGGCTGCCGGACACGGGGCCGCCGGACACGGGGCTGCCGGACACGGCGCTGTCGGACTCGCTGCTGTCGAGCACGGGGCGGTCGGGTGCGGGGCCGTCGGGCGAAGCGGGAGCTTGCGGTGTGGAACCACGGGACCGTTCTGGCGACCCTTCGGCCTCGGCCGGCACATTGCCGGGCGGAGCTGGCGCCGGCGGGCCGGAAACCCCGGCCGGCGACGTGAGCATCGCCAGCGCCTCCGCGTTCCCCGGGTCACGCTGAAGGACCGCACCGAGGTGCCGCACCGCCTCGTCCCGCTGCCCGGCGCGCAGCAGCAGCCTCGCCAGGTGCAGGCGCAGCGGCACGTCATCGGGCATCGCGGTCACCGCGTTACGCAGGCTTTCCAGCAGCGGATCAGGTTCCATGCGTCAATTCCGGGGAGTTTGCTGCCACCCTTCCACAGTAGGTGCAGTGACAACCCGGCGCGTACCGTCTGGCCAATCGGCCAGGGCGGCTACCGGGAGGCCGCGAGCTCACGAAGACGCCGGTGCATGCCGTCGTACGCGGTGCCAGGCAGGTATCGCTTGGGCATTTTGGCGATCGAGGTGTAGTTGGTGTCACACACGTTGGCGAGCGGCGATTCGACGGCCTGGGTGACGAACTGGTAGGCGTCGAGCGGGTCGAGTTCGCAGAGCGCCGCCACCCAGGTAACCATGTCGTGCTGGGCGATACGGAACGCGTCCTCGAGCGGCCGGGCCGATCCGGCGGACATGATGTAGTCGTCGTTTTCCAGGCGGGGCCACGGGGTCGGCCCGGCCTGCCGGCCTTTGATCAGGTCGACGATGATGACAGTGTCCATCGCGCACTCCACGGCGACCCCGCAGGTCTCGCCCTCGCCTTGGCGGGCGTGCCCGTCGCCGAGCGAAAGCAGCGCCCCTTCAGTGTTGACCCCGAGGTAGCACGTGGTCCCGGCGCGCATCTCCGGGGTGTCCATGTTCCCGCCGAACGCGTCGGGTACGAGGGCGGAGCGCACCTCGCCGCCGGCCGGCGCGACGCCCACCGTCCCGTGCATCGGGTTCATCGGCAGATCCGCCGTGAACGCGGACTTACGGGCGCTGAACCTGCACAGCTGCCGTTCGCGGTCGAGCTCCCAGATCCACATGACCTCTTCGAGCGGCGGATTGAGCAGCGCGGTCAGATGGGTCCCGGTCAGCGCACCGAACAGCGGCACCGTCGTCGACGCCGCCTGGTCCCGCGCCGGGGTGATCGACACGAAGTGCACGGCTACCGTGTCGCCCGGCTCGGCACCCTCGATATAGAACGGGCCGGTCTGCGGGTTGAGGCCGGTGATGTTCAGCCGCGAGACGAGGTCATCCGGGCCGGTCACCCGCCCCGCGAAGCAGTCCTCGGTGAACAGTTCAAGCAGCACCGGCGTCTTGATCCGCGCCACCGGCGCAGCCCCGCCGAACGTCCATGCATAGTCCCCGGCGCCCGGCCGGTAGCTGACGACTTCCAGGTCGCTCACGTCCTAGCAAATACCCCGAAAGCCGCCGCCTGTAGCGCGGACGCCCGCACCCAGCCGGGCGGTTTAGCCAGGCCCGTGCTTAGCAAGCGCCGTGTTCAGCAAGCGCCGTGTTCAGCAGGCCCCTGCCTAACGAGCCCCGTGCTTAGCGAGCCCCGTGCCTAGCAGGCATTGTCGGCGGTTGTGGCTGCCGCGTTCAGGGCGGTGACCGTCGCGGCGGGGACAGTGCCGTTGTGGACGTCGGTGCGGACCTGTTCCAGTTCGCTAAGAAGGCCGTTGAGGGCGGTCTTGGCGGAAGCGGCCTGTGCCTGCCCGGCCGCGGTCGTCAGTCCGGTGACCGCTGCGGTCATGTCGGAGTTGAGCGTGGCCTGTGCGGCCTGGCCGTTCAGGTCGCTGATCAGCTTGTTGTAAGCCGTGAGCGCGCTGCTCGCGTAGGTCTTGCAGCCGGGGTCGGTCGAGCCGCCGTGCAGCTTGGGCACGATGACCAGGCCGGCCACCGCGATCAATACGACCGCGGCTGCGCCGCCGACGAGCGTCTTGGTTCTGCGGGAACTCAGGTCCGGACGTGAACCTCCGCCGCGCGCGGCGTGCGAGCCCCCCTGGCCGGCTGCTCCCGCTGGGCCGCCGGGCCGGCCCCTGCCGGGTGCCCCGCCGTAGCCGGGTGCGTCCCCGCGGTCCGCTGGGTCGTCGTATCCGGGTCTGCCTTCGAAGCGTGGTCCCCCGCCGTAACCCGGGGCGTAGTCGCCGGGCCCGGCATAGCCGGGCGACCCGTTGGGACCGGGAAGAGCGGGTGCGCCCGCGAAGCCGGCTCCGCCGCCCGGACCGGCATAACCGGCGGGCCCGCCGGGACCGCCGAAACCGGGACTGCCTGGGCCGCCTGGACCGCCGGGGCCACCGAAGCCAGGTCCGCCGGGACCGCCAGGCCCGCCTGCACCGGGCGCGCCCGGGCCGCTGAAGCCCGACTGCGGACCGAAGCCCGGACGCGGTCCGAAGTCCTGCCCGCCGCCGTAGCCCTGCTGCTGGCCGGCGAAACCGCGTGGTGCTGGCATCCCAGACTGCGTGCCGCCCGGCTGTGCGCTTGGGCCGAACCCTCCGGGCTGCGGCGCGAACCCGTCCGGTCGGTCGTAGCCCGCTCTGGACGGATAGCCGCCGGCTGACCCGTAGCCGCCGGACGGGTAGCCAGCCGGCTGCCCGTAGCCGCTCTGCGGTGCGGCCGGGGGACTGTCGTACCGGTCGTACAGCGGTGCCGAACCAGGCTGCGGACCGTACCCGCCCGGCTGACCGAACCCCGCTGGCTGGCCGTACCCGGCCTCCGCAGCCGGGCTGCCCCCGGGGCGCGGGTCCTGGTAACCGCCGCCCTGACCGCCGTCGCGGCTCGGGCGCCAGTCCGGCCGGGCGCCGTTCGCCGGTCCCTGGTACCCGCCCTGACCCGCCGGGTTCTCCTGCGGGGAATGCGGGGCGAACCAGGAGCCGTCCGGCGCGCCGCCGGACGAGCCGGTCCCCGTGGTGGCGCCAAAGGGCGCGAACGGCTGTCCGCCGGGCTGTGCACCAGCGGGCTGCACCCGCGCGCGGCGCGATGGCAGCCTGGAGGACGGGTACTGCTCGCTGGGAGAGCCCCCCGGCGTATCTGGCGAAGACGACATGACTAGCTCATCCGTTCCTGGGCACCGTGGCATAAGCCAGTGTCCGGCTCACAATGGACGCCGGGCAGCTCCCCCGGGTGCCTGCCCGGTGGAAATGCAATCGTACCGGGGCTGCAGGGTCAGACGAAGCCGTTGCGGCTAAGGCTGGCCGGATCTGGCTCGCCCCGTGGCAGCGAGACGTCTCCGGTCACGTCGGCCGCGAGCCGGATCTGGTCGCCGTCCACCAGCCGGACCTCCGCGTACGGCATGACCCGGTCGCCGTTCACGAAGGTCCCGTTGGTCGATCCCTCATCCCTGATCGTCGCCCGGCCGCTGTCGTCGACCACGACCGTCGCGTGCTTGCGCGAGACGTTGTCGTACTGGCCGAAGGCGGCGGCCACCAGTGACTGCGCCGGATCGCGCCCGAGGATGACCGAGGTGCCAGCCGGCACGTCGACATTCCCGGTGGGGAACGAGATCCGCAACACGACCAGGGACGGGCGGCGCCGCGCACCGGGCAGCGGTGCCCGGCACGTCATGCAGATGACGTCGGCGGGGTCTTGGACGGGTGTGCCGCAGTTCGGGCACATCGGCCGACTATCGGGCCGGAGGTACTGCTGCGACACCGTCGGCGACGGAATGTCGTCGTCGGGGTACGGGGCGTGCGGCAGGTTGGCGCCACACCGGAAGCAGATCAGGTCCTCCGGCTGCACCCCGATGCCGCAGTTTGGGCAGGTCAGGATCGCCATCTCCTCGCTCGAAGCCTGGTAAGCCGTTGCCAGCTACCATACCGTCCAACCAGCGCGTCGGCCTAGGGATCGCATGGTTGTCCCGATGCGGATCCGTGACCTGCGCGTGTCCTTGACCATACCGGCTCAGTCAGGATGGGCATCCGGTACTGGGCAGTAGCATCTCATCATGGTCGATTATGAACTCGCTCCGGAGCAGCGCGAACTGCGCGCGACGGTCGCGGCGTTCGCCCGCGAGGTAGTCGCGCCGGTGATCGGCGACTACTACGAACGCGGCGAGTTTCCGTACGACATCGTCGCGGGCATGGGCAAGCTCGGCCTGTTCGGCCTGCCGTTCCCCGAACAGTACGGCGGCATGGACGGAGATTTCTTCACTCTGTGCCTGGCGATCGAGGAGCTGGCCCGGGTCGACTCGTCGGTCGCGATCACGCTTGACGCCGGGGTGACCCTCGGTGCGATGCCGATCTTCCGCTACGGCACGGCCGAGCAGCGCGACCGGTGGCTGCCGCCGCTGGTCGCGGGCGAGCGGCTCGCCGCGTTCGGGCTGACCGAACCGGACGGCGGCACTGACATCCCCGGCACGATGCGCACGACCGGCCGGCTGGATGGCGACGAGTGGGTGGTCAACGGCACGAAGGCTTTCATCACTAACTCGGGAACCGCCATCACCTCCCTTGTCACCGTCCTCGCGGCCACTGGAAGCGATGGCGGGGCCAAGAAAGAGAACTCGACCATCGTCATTCCGAACGGTACCGAGGGTTTCCGCCCCGCTCCCAAGTATTCGAAGGTCGGATGGTGCGCGTCCGACACCCGCGAGCTGTCATTCGAGGACTGCCGCGTCCCCGCGGGCAACCTGCTCGGCGAACGCGGCCGCGGATACGCACAGTTCCTCCGCATTCTCGACGAGGGCCGGGTGGCGATCTCCGCGCTTGCTACCGGTCTCGCCCAGGGTTGCGTCGACGAATGCGTGCGGTACGCCAATGACCGGGTAGCCTTCGGTGTCGCGATTGGAAGGCACCAGGCGATCGCGTTCAAGGTCGCCGACATGGCGGCCCGGGTGCACGTCGCCCGGCTCGCCTGGTACGACGCCGCCGCCCGTCTGGTGGCTGGTGCTCCGTTCAAAAAAGAAGCATCCATTGCAAAGCTGATCGCTTCGAACGCGGCGATGGACAACGCAAGGGATGCGACGCAGATCTTCGGCGGTGCCGGGTTCATGAACGAGTCCCCGGTAGGCCGGTTCTACCGTGACGCGAAGGTGCTCGAGATCGGTGAGGGAACTTCTGAGGTGCAGCGAATGCTGATCGCGCGATCGCTGGGCGTTTCTGGCTAGGACCAGGCACTCCGGGCGAAAAGTGTCGGTTTTCGTGCCATCAAGGGCTAGACCGGGGTAGCCTTCCAGATGCCCCGTGGGCCATCAGGCCTAGCCCGAGTTGACGGAGAGATACGGACTTCCGTCAAATGCCAGGTCTGAGGATGCCAATTGATGATTATATGTCCATACCCGTTTTGTAGCGCTAGCTGGAAGAGTTGCCGAGTGCCGGTCCAGGTGGCCCTTGAAGCTGCGAGGTGTACGCGCAGTGCGTAGACGTTCGATGACCAACGGAAGCGGTGGCCCGGAGACGCCGCCTTCCGGCCTACCGCTCAACGCGGGCGGGGGAGCGGTCGGACCGCTGGCCGTCGGCCAGGGCCAGGATGGCCCTGGCGCTGGTTCTCCCGGTGGCCAGGGCGGCCTGCCGGTCCCGGTTTCCCGTGGTGGCCTGGCGCCCGCGGACAAGCCCGGTGTCACCGTGCGCAGGGGTTCACCGTGGCGGCCGAGCAACTGGCGCGTCCGCTGGCGGCTCGTCGCGATCATCGTGTTCCCCACGGTCACGGCCCTGATCCTCGGCGTCTTCCAGATCGTCGGCTCGGTCAACAACTACGACTCGTTCAAGCGCGTGCAGACCCTGGCGAACCTCAACACGCTGGTCGTCAAGGGTGCCGCGCTGCTCGCGGACGAGCGCGACGCCACCGCCGGGTACGTGGCGGCTGGCGGCCAGTCGGCCAGCTCAGCGTCGCTGGCGCTTAAGTCCACGGTGACGGCCGACCAGAACGCGACCACCGGGGTCCTGAACCAGATCACACAGCAGGCACCGGACGTGGTCAACGGCGGCGGATACCGCGCGCAGACCGTCGAGGACCTCAGCAACGGTGTGCTCGCGGGCATCAACGACCTTCCGTCCATCCGCCAGGCGGCAACGGCCACGAAGCAGCCCGCGCTGGCGGTGATCACCGACTATGACCGGCTGATCCAGGCGTTCATCACGTTCAGCAATGACGTCGGGGCCGGTGCCGGCAACGACACGCTCCAGTCCGACGTCGCCGTGCTCAACGCGCTGCTGCGGATGGAGGACGACGCCTCGCTCCAGCGTGCGTACCTGTACCAGGCGCTTGCCTCCCCGTCGCCCGCCCTGACCCCGGTCGCACTCGCCGACCTCAACCAGGCGGTGGAGCAGCAGCAAGCGGACACTAACCAGTTCGGCGCCGTGGCCTCGGTCACTGAGCAGCAGACGCTGAACAACACCGTGGCCGGCCCGCAGGTCGACGAGGCGAAGTCCGCGGAGAAGCTCGCGATCGCGACCGCTACCGCCAAGACACTGCAGATCGGCACCCAGCAGACGTGCGCCAACCAGACGGCGTCGCAGTGCTGGCTCGGCACTCAGACCACGCAGATCAACGACATGCGGACGGTCAGTAACCAGCTGGTTGGCGACATCACCGACCAGGCGAACTCGTCCGCCCAGACCTCGCTGCACAACGCGATCATCGACTCGGCGGCGACGCTGCTCCTGCTGCTCGTCGTCCTGCTGATCACGACCCTCGTGGCGCGGTCCATGATCCGCCCGCTGCGCCGGCTGCGCAGCGACGCCCTGGACATCGCCGGCAGCAAGCTCCCCGCGATGGTCCGCCTGCTGAGCGAGAGCGAGGGCGGCGACGCCTCGGCTGAGATCGAGCCGATCGGCGTCACCTCCACCGACGAGTTCGGTGAAGTGGCGCGGGCCTTCGACCAGGTACACCGGGAAGCGGTCCGGCTGGCGGCCGACGAGGCCATGCTGCGCGGCAACCTGAACGCGATGTTCGTCAACCTGTCGCGCCGCAGCCAGTCCCTGATCGAGCGCCAGCTGTCCCTGATCGACTCCCTCGAGCAGACGGAGCAGGACGCCGACCGGCTGTCCAGCCTGTTCCGCCTGGACCACCTGGCGACCCGTATGCGCCGCAACTCGGAAAACCTGCTGGTTCTCGCCGGCCATGAGGCTGCCTCCCGGCGCTGGTCCCAGCCAGTCCCGCTGGTCGACGTGCTCCGCGCTGCCATCTCCGAGATCGAGCAGTACGAGCGGGTCGTGCTCAACGTCCAGCCGGGCATCCAGGTAGTCGGCCAGGCGGTCAACGACGTGGTCCACCTCGTCGCGGAGATCGTGGAGAACGCGACCACGTTCTCGCCGGAGGACACCCAGGTGTTCGTCACCGGCCAGCCGCTCACCAGCGGCGGTGTGCTGCTCGACATCACCGACAACGGCGTGGGCATCTCCGAGCAGGAGATGGCGCACGCGAACTGGCGGCTCGACAACCCGCCGGTGGTGGACGTCGCGGTCTCCCGCCGCATGGGCCTGTTCGTGGTCGGCCGCCTGGCGGCCCGGCACGGCGTCCGGGTCCGGCTGCGGCACGCGCAGTCCGGCGGCCTTACCGCGCTGATCTGGCTGCCCGACTCGGTCGCGGCGCCGGAATCGGGCCAGCCGCTCGGCCGGCTGCGCAAGTTCGAGACCGAGGACTACGGCCCCGCCCCGTCGCTGTCGGCTCCGACCCCCACGGGTCCGGCGGGCCCCAGTTTCGGCGGGCCCGCGCCGCTGCCAAGCGGCGCTCCCGGCGGTGCTGCGCTTGGCGGTGCAGCTGCCACCGCCTCGCGGATCCCGCGGCTTTCCGGTGCTCCCGGCGGGAACCCGGCCGGCGGCAGCGGACCCGGTGGCACTGCGAACGGTGGCAACGCGAATGGCGGCTTCAGCGCGTTCGGCACGGGAGGCAACCGTCCCGTCCGGAACGGCGCGAACGGTCCCGGCGCCACGCTCGACTCGCCCGGTGGCCCGCTGCCGGTGCGCACGCCTGGCGCGAACCCGCTTGGACCGGGTGGCACCAATGGCGGCGGTCCCGGTAACGGGGCGCTGGCCGATGACGCGCCAGCCGACGGTGGCGACTTCAGCACCGCCAGCATGCCCGCTGTCGGCGACGGTGAGCTGGCGGGAACCGGCCCGTTCCCGGCGGTTGTGGCCGGCGCCCCGTCAGGCAGGGGCGCGGGTGGTAGTGACGGGAGCCAGGTCACGATCCCGCCCACCGTGAACTCGCCGACCGACCAGCGCCTGCCGATCTTCGACTCGCTAGAGTCGGACTGGTTCCGGCGCAGCGGCAGCTCGCTCAGCTCAGGCGCGGCCACGGCCGCCGGCCAGAGCTGGAACTCGCCTGCGGACGAGGGCTGGCGGGCCGCGCGTGTCGTAGCATCGCCAGCGGCGGGCGAGACCACCACCGCGGGGCTGCCAAAGCGTGTGCCGCGGGCCAACCTCGTGCCTGGGTCGGTCGGTGGCGGCGACGAGACGGAAACCGCGCCACCCGCCCGGTCGGCGGAGACTATCCGGAGCAGGATGGCGAGCTTCCAGCGCGGCGTACGCGAAGCGCGTGCCGCGGCACCGCAAGACGAGGAGCCATAGGACTCATGAGACCCACGGATAGAGCAATCAGAACACGAGGAGGAGCCTGTATGAGCGGGCGAGGAGAGGAGCGCGCGTGAGCACGCCAGGACGCCCGGTCCAGGACCTCAGCTGGCTGATCACGAACTTCGTGGAGCGGGTCCCGGACGTCGCCCATGCGGTAGTCGTCTCGTCTGACGGACTGCCGCTCGCGTTCTCCGCGGGGTTCCCGCAGGAGCGCGCGGATCAGCTCGCGGCGGTAACGTCGGGCCTTACCAGCCTCACCCAGGGTGCGTCCCGGGTGTTCGAGGGCGGCGCGGTCGTGCAGACCGTCGTGGAGATGCAGCGCGGCGTGCTGGTCATCATGGCGATCAGCAACGGCGCCAGCCTCGCCGTGCTCGCGGCTTCCACCTGCGACCTCGGCCTCGTCGCCTACGAGATGACCCTGCTTGTCGAGCGCGCGGGCCGGGTCCTTACCCCGGCGGCGCGCGGTGGTGTCATGCAAGGCGCAGTTCCGGGAGACGGACGGCGATGACCGTAACCGATTTCGCTGGGGGACGTGGTGGCCGGTCTCGGCCGCGGTGACGACCGCGGCTCGCCCGCGTGGCAGGGCCCAGGACGGGCCGGGCCATGGGACGAGCCGCCGCCGCAGCGGCAGCCCTACGCCACAGCTCAACAGCAGTTTCCGGCCGAGGAGGAGAGCGGCTCCACGCGGCTGGTGAGGCCGTACACGGTGACCGGTGGCCGAACCCAGCCGAGGTACAAGCTCGCGCTCGAGGCCTTGGTCACCGCGAACGTGTACGAACCGCGGGACCTGTCAGTGCTTGCCCCGGAATGCCAGGCGATCCTCCAGTTCTGCCTGGACTGGCGATCCGTCGCCGAGATCTCGGCGGTGCTGCGCATGCCGCTTGGCGTGGCCAGGATCCTGGTCGCGGACATGAGCGCGGACGGCCTCGTCCGCATTCACCAGCGTGATGACTCCGAGGGCCGCCCCGACCTTAACCTGCTCGAAAGGGTGCTTAGTGGACTCCGTAAGATCTAGCGTCGCCCGGCCGCACGGAGGCGGCGATGCTTCGGCGATGACCTCGGTGAAGATCGTGGTCGCCGGTGGCTTCGGCGTGGGCAAGACGACCTTCGTCGGCTCGGTGTCGGAAATCACGCCACTGACCACCGAAGCGGTCATGACCGTGGCGTCCACCGATGTCGACGACCTGTCCCATGTTCCGGACAAGAACACCACCACGGTTGCCATGGACTTCGGCCGGATCACGCTGGAGAAGGACCTGGTGCTGTACATGTTCGGCACGCCCGGACAGCACCGGTTCTGGTTCATGTGGGACGACCTGATCCAGGGCGCGATCGGCGCGGTGGTGCTCGTCGACACCCGGCGGCTCGCGGACTCGTTCCCGGCGGTGGACTACTTCGAGGCGAGCGGCCTGCCGTTCGTCATCGGGATCAATGGCTTCCACGGCCAGTTCCCGCACCGGTCCAACGACGTGCGCGAGGCGCTCGCGATCCCGTCGACCGTCCCGGTCATCCCCTGCGACGCCCGCAACCGCGAGTCGACGAAGGCCACCCTGGTGACCCTGGTCGAGCACGCGATGTCTATGCAGGTCTCCGGCCGCTACTAATCCGCGGCGTGTCGCCCGGGGTACCGTCGGCAGTGCGCCCGATGGCAGGCCCCGCCAGAAGGCGATGAGCGGGCCGACTCTGGTGGGGAGAACCCGCCGGGGGACTGGGTCCTATCGCCGCCGTCGGCGTGGCCGCGTACGGTACGCTTGCGGCGGTATGGGGCGGTAGCTCAGCTGGTCAGAGCAGCGGACTCATAATCTGCCGGTCGTCGGTTCGAGCCCGACCCGCCCCACGATCCGAGCTTGACCAGGAAGTGCCCCTGGCCTGCGGTTACGTAGGGTCCAGGGGCTTCTTACTGAGTGCTCACCTATGCAGTTGCATGCGGCCGATGGCGGGTCCGTGCAGGTGGCTGTGGTCAATGCGTCGTCAAGGTGTCGACGGGCTACGGATTCGCCCACGGCCCAAAGTCCCAGCGCTGACCGACCGTGGCGGATGCTGGTGGCTGTCCGGCTGATGGGAGTGACGTTCTTCGCGCTGGCTGCCTACCTGGCCGTCGAGGGTTTCCTCGACCTGGCCGGCCACGCTCGCCTGGCGGTGGCCGCGGCGCGCTGGTGACAATGCCGCTGGAACTCGCCCCGGTAGGCGTTGGCACGCCACAGCTGATTGAACGTGTTACTGCGCGGCAGGGCGCTGTAGATGGCCTCG
>Ga0123355_10000581_pt1 | contig 49287 bp, 38 predicted proteins | sample TergutEmb28metaG_3_FD_89872 | JGI IMG/M metagenome (GOLD analysis project Ga0123355, IMG submission 89872) | Embiratermes neotenicus P1 segment gut microbial communities from Petit-Saut dam, French Guiana - Emb289 P1 | ecosystem: Host-associated > Arthropoda: Insects > Digestive system > Gut ...
ATTTCAACAGTGCAAAATGATGTTATTCCCGGTTTTGGTTACGGCGGTCAATAGGATAGTAAGGAACAATGGGAGCATACTAGCCCCGACAATTAACTCCTCTGTAGCCGTTTGATATATAAGAGTACGGCGTATGAATAATATAAGCATCATATACGTTATCTACACCCTTCGTAGCATACCTCATAATCCTATTCAATCAAAGTAACAACAGAATAAGGCGGCACACTAACATACCCACAAACGGCTTCGCCCTCTTTGTGGGTATCGTCAATTTCACCCTCTGAAATAAATTGGCGATAACTTTTACCGCATTCAATTTTTACCTCATGGGCATCTGCCCCAGTATTTACTATAACAATTGTATCGCCGTACTGCTCATGTGCAAATGCCGAAACGGTAAGTTTTTCGCCGCCGGTGTAGCAATTCCGTTTCACATCGACACTGGCTGTCGCGGAAAACGCCGTTGAAACGTTCGGCGTTTCCACTCCGCCAGTATCGTGTGAAACTGGAATTGCTACTATTTCAGCACCAATGCGCACTGCGCCTGGGCGAATATATTTGTAAAAATGCTTGGCGGCATTGTAATTATAACGCGGCCACTGATTGGGAATATTAAACAGAGAGTACATCCACGTCTCTTTCTTAGTGGCTTCGTGGCCTTGCCAATACACCCACGCAGAAATGTTACCGTGGATAAGTGCGGACTGAATGGCCGCCGCAAGGTCTAGCCCACCAAGAGCACCTTCTTCCCGCCACACATGCTTGTAGCTGGAGGTTTCTGTCATCCAAAGTCTGTGTTCGTTGCCAATCAGTTCTCTTTCTGCTTTCCAGAAGTTGTCCAAAAGTTCTGGCTTGGTGGCTACAATGCCGTCGTTATATCCATGATGGGCGAAAATGAAATTTCTCATTACATCGCAATCGGCAGGTTTGTAAGCCTCCCCTGTGTGATTTCTCCCGTTTACACCCAAAATCGCATGGTGAAAACGTTGGGATACACCCCATGTCCATTCGTCATGTTCCTGTTCCAGCATTCCTTCTGCACCATAAATAAAAACATTCGGCTCTGCCGCCGAGATAATTGGTGCTATAGTATTCAACATATCTACATATGATTGTGCGCTGTAAGATGAGCTGTTGTATGTTTGGTCGAACAGCGGCTCGTTTTGAGGGCTTATGGCGTATACATTTACGCCTATTTTTTTGTACTCTCGCAGTACGTCAACCAACCAATGGCCGTAATCGGCATAGTGCTCTGGTTTAAGGGAATTTTTTTCGTCGAATAGAGCGCGCTTGCGCGCGTGTTTCGTACAGAGCAATTCTGTAGAGCGGGATATGTTTCGCGAGTTGTTGTTAAACTTCCATTGCCCTGGTGGCGACCATATGGACAGGATAATTTTCAGCGGAATATTCAACTCTCGCGCCCGGTCGTGTAGGAGTTTTACAAAAGGCTTTTGCTTTTCCCAAGTACTGTTTTGCTCGTTGGTGGCATTGTCGGACGCAAATGGCAGATGTGGATAAGGCTCGTTCCGCCACATTGTAATGCCTAGGTCTAGTAGGATGTAGTCAATCCATTCTTTTGTTTCAGGAGTGTCGTGCTTTGGGTCGTTCCACCAAACATCATACGCGCCAAAAAAGCCAAAGCCGTCTATTGTTTGGTAGGTTTTTGTTGGGTCAAGTTTTAATGTAGACATTGTTTTGCTCCTCTGTTGTTTTATTTTGGAGTATAGCATACAATTATGGACATACACAAACAGCAGAGGAGATATGCGCAAATGACCCATCAAACCATAAAACAAACAATCAAAACTCAAACAGGTCTAACCCTATTCGACACCCAACTAGCCACAGCCACCGCATTACAACAAGGAAAAATAGCAGAACTCCCAACAGGAGAAGGAAAAACCCTAGCCGCTGTAGTAGCGGCTATTTGTTATGCAAAAGAAGGCCGCAAAGTGCACATATTGGTATTCAACGACTATCTGGCAAAACGCGACTGGAGTCAAAACCGTAGCATATACGAAGCCAGCGGCGTAACAGTCGGCTTTGCAGACCAGCACTCTACTGCGGGCGAACGCAAAGCAGCGTACGCTTGCGATGTCACATATATTTCAGCTAAACAAGCGGGGTTTGACTATTTGCGCGACTTCCTTGCTACTTCGCCTAGTGAGCTGGTTTTCCCCGCATTTGATGTGGCTATTGTGGACGAAGCCGACTCGATTATGATTGACGAATGCACAACGCCGTTGGTTTTGGCTGGAGAAATTCCCACAAGTGAAGATGTTTCACAAAACATAAATGAATGCATAAAAACCTGCCAGCAGACGGCTATGAAACTTCTCAAACAGAGAGCAAAGCATGGCTGACCGAAAGCGGGTTAAAGTACGTTGAAAATTACCTAGCCCTTGAATTGTATGAGGAAGAAAATTTCCACACCCTAAACAATGTGGAAAACGCCTTGATAGCGCATCATGTTTTACAGCGCGACAAGGATTACATCGTAAAAGACGAGGTTATCCAGCTAGTGGAAGCAACCACCGGGCGCGTGATATTAAACAAGCGTTATCCAGACACATTACACCGCGCTGTGGAAATAAAAGAAGGGCTGAAACCAGCCCCGCTAACAACAATTTTCAATTCCATTACCATGCAAAATTTTTTGCGGCAGTACAAAACACTGTGCGGTATGACGGGCACGGCCGCGACTTCTGCCGCCGAATTTGAATCGGCCTATGGCCTGGCTGTGGATGTAATTGGCCCAAACACGCCAAGTATACGTACAGACTTGGAAGACGCTTTTTTTATTGAGCGGGATGCTTATATCAATGCCGTTTTGGAGCAAATTCGGCACTGCTACAGCAGAAAACAGCCGGTTCTGGTAGGTACAAGAACTGTGGCGGAATCCGAAATGTTTTCAGCGTTGCTAACAGACATCAACATTCCACATCACGTGCTTAACGCAAAAAATGACGCAGAAGAAGCAGAAATTATTGCCCTGGCGGGGACAATTGGCCGTGTAACGATATCCACAAATATGGCGGGGCGCGGGGTGGATATTCGCTTAGGTGGGTGTTTTCCGAAGGAAAACACAGGCGTTGCGGAACTTGGCGGCTTGTTTATATTAAGCACGGGCATTAACAAAAGCGAGCGAATTGACAACCAGCTCCGAGGCCGCGCAGGGCGGCAAGGCGACCCTGGGAGTAGCAAATTTTTTGTGTGGTTGGGCGATGAGGAAATTTCTGGGCGAATGACACCGCTTGAAAAGGTAAAAGCCGAACTTGGCAACACAAAAAACGCCAGTAGCGTGCGTAAAATTCAACGTACAATGGAGGGCGAAGCAGCTGGCGCGCGATATTCCCTCAATCGTTTCTCCGCTATAGTCGAAGAGCAGCGCAGGGGCATTACCGTACAGCGGACGCAAATTCTCAAAGGAGAATTGTATTTGGGCTTTTTGGAGAAGGCAAACCCAGACAAATTTCAGCAACTGATACACACCGCAGGCATAGCGGGAGTTAAACGAGCAGAGCAGCAACTGACCTTACACTACATCAACAAACACTGGGCAGAATACCTGGGCGAATTGGAAAGTGTCCGCGATGGTATCCATTTCCGCAGTTTATCAAGCGGTTCCGTTTCCAGTGTGCTGGGCGGCAATTCCGCCGTGCTAGATGAATACACAAAAATTGCAATCAATCTGCGGGATGAAATGCTGGAAAACATCAAAAAAGATGTAATAGAAAAAATGGAAACCCTACCCATAACACGAGACGGCATAGACATGAACGAAAATGGCTTGCAAGGCGGTACAACCACCTGGACCTACGCCATAGACGAAAGTGCCATGCAGTTTAACTCTCTGCAAGCCATTACAAAAAACATCAAAAACTTCTTCTCTGGCGAAAATGGTATCCTTACCAAGCACTATCGACGGAAACTTGCAAAAAAATCTAACGCCACATCCAACGCTTCCCATTCATAAACAAGGATATCTGGCCACAGAACATTTTGGTCTGCACCCGCATCTGGTCGCAAATAAAATGTATAATGTGGCCTAATTTGCAAGCGCGACTCGGGCAGCCAAAGTGCCCGCCCAAAGCCATATCCTGTTGGGGATGTAGGGCTTGGCTCGCCAATAATTTTGCCAAAACCACTGTCTGCAATTTCCGCCGCAATTGTTGTCCCGCCGCTAAAAGTCCTTTCGCTGGTTAGGGCAATAACAAAGACATCATTGGGATTGTGGCTACGCCCTAAATCCCGCGGTACATATATATAGTCCCGCCCTCTAAAATCTTCGTTTGTCAAATGCCATGTATAACGCTCTAGGTGAAATGGCGGATAAAACGCATATACAAGGCTCTCTCTATGGAAATCATCTATTCGTATTATTTTGCCATGGGTGGGCAATCTAACGCCCATGGCATTTGCAATATAGTAATTGATACGCGGGTTGCCGCCAGGGGTATTGCGCAAATCAATAATAAAATTACGCACTCCCCTACCCGCTGCTTCCCATACAGCATCCCAAAGTGCAAAATTTGCATCCTCGTGCGCAAAATCAAGGCTGCGAAGGCTCATGTAAAACACATCGTCGTTTTTCATTTCCCAGCGCGAAATATATGGAGGCTCGAAGCTAGGTGTCCTGTAAGAAGAGGGATGAACTGGGGTAAAGCCAGCAGTTACAACAGACACAATCCCAGCGTTGATAATGGTTATATCAACAACCAGTTCGCCGCCCGCACATAGAAATAGCTCTGCGCCCGCAAGCTGCAACATAAGCTGGTAGCGGGCGTAACGTCCCCTTGCCCGCTGCACGCCAAACTCGTTATACGCGCCAAAGTAATAATCAATCACAGCGAAAATTTCGGCCACAGGCACACCGCCAATTGCTAGCACTTCCGTTTCGGTTATTACAAAACTATCATCTGCCAGAAACAACCGCCCGTTGCGGGAAAGAAGATTGCGATCGATAAAATCTCCGTCCTGGAACATTGAAATCCCGCTTTCTTCACCTATCCACAAAAATGTGCGGCTCAAATGCCCATCGTTAAACACGGTAAGAAATCGTTGTGTAGCCAAGGTAAATTCCGTATGGGTCATGGGGTTTTCGGTTGCGGCCAGGTATATTTCGCGAAAAATTTTATATTCGTCCAAACACATACGACCATGTACGATAAAGTTAGGATGAACAGCCTCCACAAAATCCACCGTATCAGCCGCGTCCTGCGAAAAATCTAGTTCCTCACCACGTGCTGGAATGAAAAGTACACGCTCAATATAATCTGCTGCCATGGGAAGCTCAACAATCTGCACTGTAATCGCATAAGAGATAATCCCTGGCAGCGACTCAAGAACCCTCCCATAAAATTCAATGTCAACCACCATACCTGGCAAAATATCTGTATACGATATAACCTCGCCCCGTGCGCAAAGCACGGCCACTGAGTTGTTGCGGCTGATAAAATATCTCCTACCGGCGGGAATAAAATCACAATTGGAGATACTGTAAACAAACAGGATGGAGTCTTCATTTCTCATAGAATAGCTTGGGTCAAATGCCAAAACTTCTGCGCGGAATGAAAGCACATCTATGGGATTATCATCAGGAGTTTCAATATCAACGTCGCGGCCACAAGCCGCCAAATATACGCACAGCAACACTAAAATTGCAAGGCAAAATATTCTCTTCATACCTAGTCAGCACCTCTTTACATAAAAGCCCAACTGGTAAGAGACTCTTACCAGTTGGGCTTTTACAAAATACCCTACGCCTTATTCTTTTTCACACGCAAGTACAACTTCAACAACTCAACTAACCCAAGCTGCAACAGTGCAAGCGTGGCCACAACAAACCAATGCAACGGCGTAATTGGCACAACATCAAACACTTCCGCAATCGGTGTCCACAGCGCAACCATAGCAGTTACAAACACAAGGCTGATAACGGCGTAGAAAACACCTTTATTCGACAAGAACCCGGCCTTGAAAATAGACTGCTGTGTACGTGTGTTAAATGTGTCAATGGTAGAAGCCCAGCTTAGCGTAATAAACGCCATGGTAATTCCTATAGCGAAATGGCCGCCGTAGCGCAACGCGTTTATAGAGAAATTACCATCTAACGGCACAAAATAATACGCGGGCACAAAGGCCTCAGGTGGTGTTAGTACATACGACCCCAAAATAAACGCGGTCATGGTCAAAATCGAAAACGTAACAGCGCGGACGGCAATAAATGTACCTACCGTGTTTGCAAATACCCCTGAACCCTTTGGTAGCGGCTTGCGCTCCATTACATCTGGCTCTGGCATTTCAAATGCAAGGAAGAACCCTGGTATACCGTCTGCAATAACGTTTATGAAAAGTATCTGCAACGCTGTAATTGTGGTGCGCCCTAGTACAAGCATACCAATTAGTAGCACAAAAATTTCTGCAAAGTTTACACCCAGCAAGAACTGGATTGTTTTGCGGATATTGTCGTATGAAGTACGGCCTTCCGCAATAGCGTCCACAATTGTGGCAAAGTTATCGTCTGTAATTACCATGTCGGCGGCAGATTTTGATACTTCTGTGCCAGTTATACCCATTGCCGCGCCAACATCGGCGGCTTTTAGGGCTGGCGCGTCATTTACGCCGTCGCCTGTCATGGTTATAACTTCATTATGCGCCGCCCACGCGTGTACAATGCGCAGTTTATCTTCTGGGCTTACGCGGGCGTAAACAGAAATGCCGCGCACCTGGCTTATTAGGTCAACCTCGCTCATTGTCGATAGTTCTGTACCTGTAACGGCGCGGTCGCCCTCTTGCATTATGCCAATTTCTTTTGCTATGGCTTTTGCGGTTTCAATGTGGTCGCCAGTTATCATTACGGTTTTAATGCCTGCGGCTTTTGCGCGGGCAACGGCGTGTTTCGATTCTGGGCGAGGCGGGTCAATCATGCCCACCATTCCGCGGAACTCCTGGTCGCACTCCAATGCTTCTTCGCTTAAATCCGTTGGCATTTCCGCAAATTTTTTAACGGAAATGGCGATAACGCGCAAGGCTTTTTCCGCAAAAGAGTCATGGATCGCCGTCGCTTTTTTAAGCTGCTCTGGGTCCCAACTTACAGGAATACGATCGAACGCGCCCTTTGTAACGGCAATATACCCTTCCTCTGTACGGTGAACAGTAGTCATGCGCTTGCGGCCAGAGTCAAAGGGCAACTCATGCACGCGGGGGTACTCGCGCTCGGCCTTTACACGGTCAAGCCCAAGGTTGTGTAGTAGGCGAATAATAGCAATCTCTGTCGGGTCGCCAATAACGTGTTCGTCTTCGTCGCCACGTATTTCAATTGTAGCGTTTGAACATGATGTAAGAAGTCCAATCAGCTTTTTCTGATTATCATTAAATTCGTCTTTAACAGAAATCGGGTCGTGGTCTACATGCCACACCCGCTGAATTTTCATTTTGTTCATGGTTAATGTTCCTGTTTTGTCGGAACATATAACCGAGGTATTGCCCACAGTTTCTACCGCGGGTATTTTGCGGATGATTGTCTTTTTGTTTACCATGTTAAACACGCCGTAGGAAAGTATCATGGTTACGATAATCGGCAGTGTTTCTGGTACAGCGGCAACACCCAGTGCAACGGCAAGTAGCAACATATCAATTACAGCGTTGCCCCACAAAATAATGCCAACAAGGAACATGATAACACCGCTGGCCATAGCAACAATGGAAATGCGTTTTGCCAACTGTTGCAAGCGCATTTGCAAAGGCGTTAAAGACTTTTTGGTGGTGTTAAGTAGGCGCGCAATTTTGCCCATTTCGGTGTTCATTGCCGTTTCCACAACTACAACGGTTGCGCGGCCGCCTGTTACCAAGCACCCAGAATAAACCATGTTCAAACGGTCGCCAAGGGGCACGGTATCCTCTGTTATTACTATGTTCGGGTCTTTCTCCACAGGTACGCTTTCCCCTGTTAGTGCGGCTTCTTCAACTTGAAGGCTACTGGATTCGATAATGCGTGCGTCTGCTGTAATAACGTCGCCTGTGTTAAGCTCCACAATGTCGCCGGGAACAATCTGGTTGGCGTCGATAATTTGCTTTACGCCGTCGCGAATTACTGTTGTTTTGAAGGAGTTCATTTTCTTCAGGGCTTCCAGGGCTTTTTCGGCTTTACTTTCCTGGTACAGCCCTAGCACAACGTTTATTATTACAATGGAAAGGATTACCCCAACTTTTGCCCAGTCGCTTGGGCTGCCGCCGTACTCGCCGCGGGCGTTCATTATGGCGGCAACGGTGGCGATAACGGCGGCAATCATTAGAATAACGGTCGGGATTTCCTTCAAATGGTGGAGCATTTTTTGGAAGAAGGTATCGCGTTTTTCTTCCTCAAATTCGTTTAGGCCGTACCTTTGTATGCGGCCTGTTACTTCTTCTGTGGTCAGACCGCGCTGGCCTGTTTCCAGATTGTCAAGTACCTCTTGAATGTTCTCTTTTACCCACTGCATTGCATTCCTCCTTAATTTTGGTCGCTGATACGCTTATTTCTGCGCCATAACCAGCTCATAGTACTCGCCTTTTAGTGCCATAAGTTGGTCGTGGTTGCCGCTTTCTGCTATGTTTCCTTTGTCAACATACATTATTTTGTCTGCGTGTTGTATGGTGGATAATCTATGGGCAATTATGAATGAAGTACGCCCCACAAGCAGGCGGTTTAGGCCTTCTTGCAAGGCTTTTTCTGTGCGGGTGTCTATGTTGGAAGTTGCTTCGTCGAGAATAAGAATGCGCGGGTCGGCCAAAAGTGCGCGCGCAAATGAAATAAGCTGACGCTGGCCAACAGATAAGCGACTGCCCCGTTCGTTTACTTCTGTATCGTAGCCTTTTTCCATTTCCATTATAAAGTCATGGGCGCACACGGCTTTTGCGGCCTCCATAACTTCATCATTGGTAGCTTCCAGGCGGCTGTATCGTATATTATCCATTATTGTTCCGCTAAATAGGAAGGAGTCTTGCAACATTATCCCCATTTGGCTACGGAGGGTTGCCAGCTTGGCATCCGCAATATCGAACCCGTCAATTAGCACTCGGCCACTGTTTATTTCATAAAAACGGCTGATTAGGTTTACCACCGTTGTTTTGCCAGCACCCGTTGGGCCAACCAAAGCAATACTATCGCCTGCGTTGCATTTGAAGTTTACGCCATCTAGTATTGTCTGGCCTTCTTCGTAGCCGAAAACTACGTTTTCAAATTCTACTTCGCCACTTATTTGCGGCATATCGCTGGCGTTGTCTTTGTCTTTTACCAGTACAGGCTCGTCGATGGTTTCAAAAATAAGTTCCAGGTTGGCCATGTTGGTAACAAGCTGGTTGTAAAAGTTTGCGATATTATTGATAGGCATCCAAAAACGCCAGATATACGCGATAAACGCAACCAGCACACCCACGGTAAGTGTTTCTTGGGTAATCATGCTAATGGAAACAATGTACAAAAAAGCCACGCCGAAAGAACCGATATTGTCTGCACTAGGCCACAAAAGGAACATTACCTTTACCGCGTGCATCCAGGATTTTTGCACATTGCCAGAAACTTCTGCAAATGTGTTTTCGTTTTCACGCTCGCGGGTGAAGGACTGGGTAATTTTTACCCCAGCGATACTTTCGTGGATATAGGCGTTCAAATTAGACTGCTTCGCGCTAAAAATTTGCCATGCCCTACGGTTTTTCATACGAATTAAGAACACAACCACCATCAAAAACGGCACACCAGCCATAGCCACCAGTGTTAGAAACGGGTTGATAAATAGCATAATGACAACGATAACCACCAGCGAAAACAGGTCGGTGATAACGTTAATAAGCCCGTTTGATAACATATCAGACAGGCTATTTATATAGTTAACAACGCGTACCAAAATTTTGCCATGGGGGCGGCTGTCGAAAAAGCTGAACGGCAACCGTTGCAAATGTACAAACAGCTCTTTGCGCAGGTCGCGGATTATCCCTTGGCCTACTTTGGCCATAGCGTCCATACGGTAGCGCAGGAAAAATACGTTGGCTATGATGGTGAGCAGCATAAAACTGGCAATAAGAAGCACCAGTGGCACGTCATGGTCAGGAATAGCGCGGTCCATTATAATCATGGTAAGGAAAGGGGCAAGAAGCCCCAAAACGCTGGATATTATTGTGAATGTTAGGGTTATGATAAAGCTCTTTTTGTATGGTAGAACATATTTGTTAAGGCGCATGATGCGCTTCATATTAAACTTATTTTCGTCTTTTACAACTTCGTCTGTGCGGAATGTATTACGCGCCATTATGCCACCCCCTGCTGTTTCATCTTAATGGGGCGCTGCCCCAAACCCCGCCGCTCCGCTGGGCAAAGCCCAGCTACGCTTCCTCGGCTTCGCCTCCGGGAAGCGGCGTAGCCGCTTGCAAGGTATATTGAGTGCATTACGCCACCCCCTGCTGCTCATTGTACATTGTGGCGTAATAGCCGTTTTGTTGCATAAGGTCTGAATGAGTGCCGCGTTCGATAATCTCACCATGTTCCAGCACTAGAATAAGGTCGGCATCTTGCACCGAACTTAGGCGATGTGCCACTATAAACGTAGTGCGGGCAGTGCCGCTGTTTGTAACTTTTTCCGCCAAGGCCTGCTGTATCCGTTGCTCTGTTTCCATATCCACAGCACTGGTTACGTCGTCCAGCACCAGAATTGACGGCTCTGTAGCAATTGCACGGGCAAGTGAAATACGTTGCTTTTGCCCGCCAGACAGCCCTACGCCGCGTTCGCCAATAATAGTGTCGTATCCTTCCGACATTTTGCTTATAAACTCGTGTGCGTCAGCAATATTCGCGGCATCAAGCACCGCATCCATTGGCGCGTCTGGCACACCGAAGGCAATATTCCCTTCCACCGTGTCGGAATACAGGAACACATCTTGCATGGCATAGGCCACGCCACGGCGCAAGTATGGGATATCGTATTCCTTTACATTCACATCATCCACCAGCACTTCGCCGTCGTTTGCGTCGTAAAAGCGGCTGATTAGCGACATTAGCGTGGTTTTTCCGCTACCTGTGCCGCCAACGATGCCGATAGTTTGCCCTGCTTCCGCACGAAAGTTAATGTTACGTAGTACTTTATTCTCATAATCATAGGAAAATGTCACGTTGCGGAACTCGACCGTACCACTTATACGGCTGGTTTGCACTGGGTTTTCGGGGCTTTCTATTAAAATTGGCTGGCGCATCATTTCAAAAACTTTGTCAACGCTGGTAGCGGCGTTTTGCACGTTATTAACCGCCCAGGTGAACATACGGGTTGGGTTATTTATCATCCATAAATAACCGCTAACCGTTACCATTTGCCACAGCTCCATGCGCCCCCAAATTACCATCAGGCCGCCAAAAAGCAGTAGCAACCACGGCAACAGCGCGGCGCAAGTTTCCATTATAGGGAAGTATTTGATGCGCACATTGGCAGCACCCATGTTGGCATCGTAAAAAGCCTGGTTGGCCTTTGAAAATTTTTCGATTTCGTGAGCCTCTTTTGTAAAGGCTTTTACCACGCGATTGCCGCCAATGTTTTCGCTACAAGTAGAGTTTAGGTTTGAGAATTGCTCCCGCACTTCCTTGAACGCGGGGCGTATTTCCTTCGACTGTTTAAGTGCTGCCCAAATTACCACGGGGGTTGTTACCATTAAAATAAGTGTAAGCTGCCAGCTTTGCCAGCTCATGGCAAATATGGCGGCAAAGTATAGCAGAATATTTTCCGGTATTGCATAAGAGTCAAACGCAATAAAGCCGCGGATGGCCTCTAGGTCGCCAGTCATGCGGCTCATGGTGTCACCCACGCGGTTTTTGTCAAACCAATGAAAATTTTGGATATGTAGCTTGTGGTACACATCCCGCCGTAGCTCAAACAATATTTTTTGCGATGTGTTTTCGAATAGTAATAGGAAAAAATAGCGAATAAGGCTGCGCGTTAGCGTAACGCTTACCATAATGGCTAGATACCTGTACAGCAAATCATGCTGGCCACCTTGGATAACGTTTTGCACAATGCGCCCAGCTATTAGCGGGTTGATTAGCATTAGTAGGATGTTTATTGCGTTTACAATTTGGCCAAAGATTAGCCGCTTTTTATAACGCGCGACATAGGGTAGGCACCATTTTATTGCTTGCATAACAAAACCCCTCCATTGCTTAATGCAGTTATGGTTAGGATACCATATGGAGGGGGTTTTGCAAAGGAAATTTGTGTGGGAATTATTTGTTGAATTGTGCGCAATTTTATGCTATATTGCTTTATGGAGCATTTGAGTCTTTGCAGTCCATGAAAATATGAAAGGAGACGAAATGCCAAAAATTATATCTGAACATGAGCGGCAACAAACAAAAGCAGCCATTATACAGCAAACGGTACAGCTTATACAAGCTAAAAATGGAATTAGGGATATTACCGTTGACGATATTATTCGTGCAGTGGGCATCGGGAAAAGTTCTTTTTACTCTTACTTCAAGTCAAAAGAGGAATGCTTATTCGAGGTTATCGAAAGCGACTATATTGACACCATGAAAAAAGCAGAGGAAATTGCGAAAGTGGATATGCCACTCAAAGAAAAAATAACCAAATATTTTCGTGATTTTTATCTCCCAAGCGACTCAATTAGCAACTACATCAGCCCTACCGAACTACAAGTCCTTTTTCGTAAACTTCCGCTCGAATATGACAAGAGGATAAAGGGAATAACGGAGGGTGCAATAGATGACCTTGCCAGTATGATGCATTTTAGCAAATCCCAAGCCGAAACAGCGAGCGCACTGTTTAATTGTGTTGATTTTGTAGCGACAATGGACTCAATTTCAGATGACGCTCGTAACGCCGCTCTTGATTTCTTAATATCGGCAATAGGTGAATATCTTGAGCAAAACCATGAATCACATGATTATTAAAGGAGAAGATTGAAATGGATTACAAGCAAGAAGTTGCGAAGTACGGGAAAAAGGATGCTGTAATAGCCCTGTGTGCGTATGTGCTAATTATAGCATTTGTCTTAGTCGTTGAGCATTTCATTATAGAGCAATTTGCTGAAACGGCTCGGCAAGCCCAAATTATTAGGGTTTTAAGAAGTGTGGTAGCTGCGGTTGCTGTCTTTGTCATTGTTATATTGCGTAAACAGGGGCTGCGCTCTATCGGCATACACAAGGAGAAGATAGGGAGTGCAATTCGGCTCGGGCTTTTGTTTATTCCCATACCACTAATAATCAATGTGGTATTGCCTTTAGTGATGTATGGCAATGGTGTAGAGTTTAGACCGTTCGTACCGATTGCGTATATGTTAGCTACGTTTTTCTTTTATGCCGTATGGGAAGATATACTTTTCGTTGGCTTTCTGCAAACAAGAATTTACGGACTATTCAAAACGGATAAAGTAGCCATTAGCGTTGTTGCTGTCCTATTCTCTCTCCCGCACATTACCGCCGGACTGGCAACAGGTGGGCTAGGGCTGGATGTTTCAAGTTTGCTCATGTATCTTGTTGGACTGTTCTTCATGCACCAAATGTTTGTTTTGCTTTTTAGAAGGCATTTTTCTCTTTTTACCGTTGTTATTGTTCACACAATTACAAACTGGTCTTATACCTCGGTGTTAAGGTGGTTACAAGAAAATGATTATTCTGTTTTCTGGTCTGCTATCGCTGGACTTGTACTTATAATTGCTGTAAACATTTGGGATTGGCGTTTAAGTTGTCGCAATGCTAAGGTTACTGGGTAAACACAAGTGAAAATACACCACTAAAACAAAGCGGACACCTTCGGATGTGTCCGCTTTGTGCAACTTTTAGATTGTCCTCAAAAGATTCGGGCTTTTGGTCTTTTGAAATTTCTGCTGTAGTGGCTTCTGCCAACATATTAAGTCCCTTGGCTGGCAGGTGTTTTCTCACTCCTGTGCTACGTAGTTAACAGTATCAATCCCCATTTTAGCAATCAGAGAAAGCAATTTCATCATACTTTTGTCATCCGCTGAAATAGTAGAGCTTTGTGCGGTTTCGCTTACAACATCTATGGCCGCTTTGCCTAATTCTGCGGCATAATCCATTAAACAATGTTGCATAATTTTCTCAGGGGCTACGCCATTTTGTTTTGCAATGTCCTCAAAAACATCGTACACGTTTCTCCTAATTGGTACTTCATAAGACTTATCTCCCAACATGACCTCAACCTTCCTATTAAGTTTATTAAAATATGGGTTTTTTACTCCTTTTGCAAAGTCGGCTTCGGTGTACTCGCTTTTCATGTTCTATACCTCCTGTATGTTTTAATCTCTTCTTGTTTTGCCTTTCTTGCAGAAATAATTCGTATCGCGCTATCATTCCGTTCGCAGTAGCATACAAACAGCTCGCGATATTTTATGCTCATTCCGATAATTGTAAACCTATCCTCATATTCAGAATGTCCTTCGTCATATAACTCATGCGCATATTCATCATCAAATACAGTCTTTGCTTCATCAAATGAAACGCCATGTTTTATCTCGTTTTTGTTGGCCTTAATTGGATCCCATTCAAATATCATTTCTGGGCCACCTCGTGTGATATAGTCAAATCAGTGAAAACAAGTTCCCCGTGAGAGCCGAAGCTGATTTCGAGTTACTTAACTAATATTATATCAGAGATTATGTAAATTGCCACCAAAAACCAAAAACACCCACCCAGCAAAGAAATGGAGTCTTTGCCAGGTGGGTGTTAAAATTTACACTATTAAACTGCTTTTCAATTACTACCGATTTTGGATATCTGCATTTGTCCATACGCTGTACAGTGTGTGGCGGTTGCCACAGGCCTCATATATTCAAATGCATCCAATATCGTTTGGAAAAATTGCAACCAACCACAACAAACTACAGACCGCACCAAACACCGTTGCGCGCGTGTTACATTACGGCAAGGCTTGGTCATTGCTATGGCAGGTGTAACTTTTCCAGGGTAGTCAAATGGTGACAACAAAATATGCATATGTCTTCGTATCGTATAGCGCAGGGATGGGGCTACCATTTGACGCCAGAGCGGGTGAAGACAGTGCAAAGGTGGTGTGCCTTTCGACTTGAGTGTAGTATACCATGTGTACCAGTGCAAGTCACTAGGAACGATTCTAAGACTTTTTCCTAGTAAAGTGGTAACGCACTATGCAAGCGAGTCAAATCTGTCCTTTGCGGGCAGGCCGCGCAGTCTATTAGTATGAGTTTCGCCAAAGGGGTCGACAGGCGGCCATGCGTAACCTGCGAAATAATTCGGCGCGTTGGCGAGATATAGCGAGTCCGGCATTTCTGTTGGAACTTGCCAACCGTATTCCCGTGCTTCTTCTATTGCGTTATTTACGTAATTGTAGTCATGCGCCCAGTAGAAGCGGTCGTCTGCCCAGTCTGTAGTTTCGTTCCGGCCGCAAAGGCCGCTGCCCATGGCGTTATCATGGCTGCCGTTTCCGCGCCCGGTATGGTCATTAAAGCGGTATACCGCAAAGCCTGGGGAATTACGATTGTCCCATACCCGGGCGTTTTTGCCTGTTTCTTCATTTAAGTATACATTTCCTATAGAGGCGTGTTGGCCTTGGGGGCCGTCCAGAGCCAGGCCATTGGTAGAGCCTGTTGTGTATCCTTCCAGGCTTTGCCCCCAGGAATGGTTGCGGAAAAGTATCATCCAGCCATTGGTGCTTGTGCTGTCGGTATGGAAGTTGGCTGTGTAATTTCCTTCAAAAAGGTCGGAATGGCTGTACCCGCCGTGGCTGGTGTCGATGGCGGTTTCGTTCCAATCGGAAATGGGCTGTGGGCTATCGGGTGTTGCTGCGTCTGGGTATTCGCCCTTCACATGGGGTGGGATGGGCGCGTTTGGTACATAGTTGTAGGCGATAACATTGCCGCCGCCGGTGGTTTGGCCTAGCATGGGCTTGTTTAGCATATCGCAAATGTTGTTGTCTATTATACAGTCAGTGCCATGCCAGCGTATGCCGTAGCCGTTGCCGCCTGGGCTTACGCAAGAAGAATGGTGAAAATACCCGCCCGTTACATGGTTGCGGTAGCCGTTAAGTTCCACATGGCGTGCCATAAAACCGCGCCCGGTATCGGGGTGGAAGAATGTGCCGTCGCCCTCTACGCCGCTTACCCAGCTATAGGAACTTACGGTGCGCACATTTACTGCGGGGGTGTTCCATGCCCATTGGCTGCGGTTGTCGTTTGGGCTGGTCATTTGCAGTAGCATATTTTCCAGGCCGATGTATTTGAGGTCGGCTGCGCCCATGTCCCACACTTGTGGGTGCAGGTTTTTGCCGTTCGCCCATGTTAGTGGGAAGTCTATGTTTATGCGGTTGGTAAGCAGCAGGTCGTTGCCCTGTATGTCTGCGATTTCGATGTATTGGGAAACGGGGCGGTCGTTTGCGGATATTGGGCCGAACTCGCTTGCGTAGTCCCTTCGCATAAATTGGTTGTGGCCGTTTGGCCATTCTGTCCCGCCTTCTGCGGCAGTTGCGTCGTTTGCGTAGCGGTCTAGTTTTAGGATTTGACCTGGGGAGAAGCCGCTTGCATCTGCGACGGTTATTTTGCTGTCGCCTGTTTTGGCGGGGTGGGTTAGGTCTATGGGTGCTGTGTCGATTGTGTATGCGCCAGCGCGGCCTATTGTTATTGCGCCAGAATTGCCTGTTGTGCCCCGTATTATTGTGGCGTTGCCCGCACCGCGCAGTACTACGCCTGGGCGGTTTAGTTCTATTGGGTTGTCGCCAATGTCGAAAATGCCTGGGGTTAGTTGGATAACCAGTAGGTTTGTTGGCGAAGCACCGCCTGTTTTTTGGATTTCGTCCCCTGCGTTTTGTATGGCGGTGTTTATGGCATGGGCGGTGGAGTGTTGGCAGTTGCCAGGGGAGATGGGGTTTTGGTGCGTTTTTGTTGCTTGCGGGATACCGTTTGGGATGCCTGCTAGGTGGTAGTCGGTGTAGAAGCCTAGCTGGGATAGGGATGACTTTACTGTTGTTTGCATGGTTTGGTTGTCCTTTCTGGGGGGGCTATGCTCTTACGTACTTTTGATTACGGCTATTTGGTTTGTCTGGTATTGTCATCTTTAGCTTTCCGGAGTCTAGCAATGGCTTTAGTATCGTGTTTCTGAAATGTTTTCTGTCTGTTGTGCCTATGTGATTTTGCAATTCATCCCTAGAGCGTGGGGTTATACACATTTCTAATATGAGGTTAGCTTTTTTGTCTTGGGGGGTATCTTGGGGGGCAACTTGAGGGGTATTTTGTTTGGAAGATGGCAATGGCACAATTGTCTTAAAAATATCACCTTCTATAAGTTGCGGTTCTTGGCTGCTGTACAACTTAGAATAATAGTATAAGTTTCGCATTCCTGACCCTAGCTGATCTGCGTAGCCAATGTTCATGAAGAATTTGGCAATCAATGGGTTTTTAGAATCTGGTGTAAAATTATTAGGGTCAAGTTGTCCATATGCCCTCGGGCGGTTCCAATTTTCTGTGTAAATTTTTTCATGGTCGATTACAAGCTGAGCTAAATGCGCCCTTGAATATTCGCGATGCGCAAGAATGTTAGACACTAGTTCGCGCGCAATCCATGACCGAACACTTACACGGGCATCACCAATAAGCACAAAGGGGTCGTTTGTGTGTTTCGCGATGAAACCTGTTAATGCATCGTACTGCTCTATCAAGTTTGTTTCTACATACAAGCGGTCGTCATAACGGTCAACGTTTACACGGCGCAAGAGTGCATCGGTGACTATGCCCGGTGCACAGGATTGAATTACATCATCGCGCCCGAATAATAGAATTGCGGCAAGATTGTAGCCAGTTTTACCCGTTCGCCAGTCTGTTTCGATAAGTCCAGCACTTTGCAAAATCTCTTTTGGCGCAAGATTTTGCCAAGGGTGGTCTATGGTGCGGCTTGTTGCCATCTTTTTTGATTTTTCTACAAGTTCGAAGCGGATTTCATTGTCGGTAACATATGGGAAGATTTCACGCTCTGTGTATGCCGAAGATTTTGTGATAGCAATTTGAGTTATACGGTCAGCGAACTTAGTTATATCTTGGTCGGCGTCTTCGTTGCGGTCGTAGATTTTGCCATTTGTGGATTGTACTTGTGCGCTTGGGGGAATGTATGTGTATAGTAGTAGCTTACTTTCTATTTCTATCTCTGTGAAATTCAGGTGTAATAGCGGTGATGTTTTTTGTGGGTTGTTGAGTGTATTGGCAAAATCTTTTTTTATTTGTTTGACGGCTACTTTGTTAATGCCCAAAATTGTGCCGTTATCATCTGCACCAAGGATGAGATGCCCGCCGTAACGGTTGGAGAAGGCGCATACTGTTTCGTATACGGAATTGCTTAGTTTGTCGGTGCATTTTTTGTATTCGATTGTAAGGCCTTCGCCTTCGGTTAGGAGTTTGATTATGCTGTTTGGTGTCATGGGTGTGCCCTCCTGTGCTTGGGAATTGAGTGTGCTTTAGCAAATTTTTTCCGTTATCCTTATTATCGAGTGAAGCACCATATGTGGTGTAATGTTATTTTGCGCGAGATTATTATTATGTTTGTATTATATCACACACTATGTAAATTTCCACAAAAAGTCAAAAAAACCCGCCCAGCAAAGGAATGGAGTTCCTTTGCTGGGCGGGTGCGTCACTTTGTCCTTTTCATCTACGGTCTTTCACGGAATATCGTCACCGTACCGGTAATATTCTCTATTACCCTGCCGCTGTCTTCTGGATGCCAATTTCTTATATCTAGGTACAATCCATCTTCGTCTACTTGACCTTGCATACCCCAAACCCAATGGTCGCTAGCACTTTCTGGTTGGTTTCTTAGGTAAAGATAGAAAAACTGTCCGTCGCAAGGTTCGTGTCCGTTTCTTACAAACGCCACTAAAAGACCATACTCTTCTTCTTCAAAACGCAAGTCAAACCAAATGGTGTCGTTGCTGCGTATATCAATTGATGGATCAAACACTACACGCTGCTCTGGGTACAGACGTGGGATGTTAACTTCAATTGTATGCACCATGTATTGGGCAGTGTCCGTGAGTCGGTTTGCTTCAGAGGCGAATGCAAAAAAACTCAAGGGGTCAATCGCAAAGTTGTCTTGTCGGATTTCAAAATGCAGGTGCGGGCCTGTGGCTTCGCCTGTTTCACCCACTAAGGCAATTACTTCGCCCTGTTGCACGAACTGGCCTTCCTGTACATGAATATACGAAGCGTGGGCATAAATGGTGGTGTAGCCATTGTCGTGGGCGATTACTACTGTGTTACCCTCTAGGTCGCGCCAGCCTGCGAAGGTTACATAGCCGTCTTTTGCGGCAAGTATCGAAGCACCTGTTGGCGCGGGTATATCTATGCCTGTATGAAATTCCCGCTCCATGTTAATGGGGTTTAGCCTGTTGCCAAACATGGACGCAACCAGCGTATTTCTTTCATGTGGCCACATAAATGAGGCTTCTGTAAAGTTATAGCTTATCTCGTTGTCATTTACGCCTGCTGTGTTCCCCGTTATCGTGCCACCGTATATGGTAAACTCGCTTGAACTTTCCATAAAAACACCGCCGCCGGCTGTACTTGCATGGTTACTAACTATTTCGCCATCGTGCATGGTAAAAACAGCACCAGAGTTTACATACACGCCTCCGCCGCCATAGGGGGCTAAGTTTTGGGTAATTCTGCCGCCGTTCATTATAAGAGTGCCATACACAGATATGCCACCACCTATATCGCTATAACCTACGGCTCTGGTAATTTCAATTCCGCCCTCAAGCGTTAATGTAGCATGAACATGAAAATGCCGGCTGTTGTCAGAAACGGCAATTGTGCCGTTGCCGCCAATAGTGGTTGGGCTTATTATTGCAATATAGTTTTCGATATTTATAGTGCCAACAACTTCAATGTACTCGTAGTTCTCCACGGCGTGGCGCAGCTCTGCTTCGTTAAATACTTCTACGGGGGTAGGTCTGTCTGTGTTTGTAGGTTCATTTGCTGACACTTCAGCTGTGGCGGACACCTCCGCCCTTACGGGCATGGTACGGCTAACGGCACTTGATACTGCAAGGCCGCCCAGTGTAACGGCAACAACCAAAGCCAGTGCCATTGCTACAAATCGTCTTGTCATTTTATGTGTTTTCATTATTCCAAGTAGTCTCCTTTTGAAGTTTTTCTTGCTGCTGCATAGGTTTGTGGCGAAAGCTACGTTGCCGATGGTTTTCCGCCCATTCCCTAAGACTTGTAGGATTGTTTCGCCATATCCGATACGTTCATGGGCGTTTAGCTTGGTTACAACCTTTTCGTCGCAGGCAAGTTCGCATTGGGTGGAAAGTTGGCGTGCAAGGGCATACGCCGCTGGGTTAAACCAATGTACGGCATTTGCCACTAGGGTAATGAGTTTGACAAGCAAGTCCTTCCGCCTGTAGTGCTCGGTTTCGTGGGCTATTACATAGGAAAGTTCTCGTTCGGTAAAAGGCATATTGGGCAGAACTATCATAGGTTTTAGTATGCCAAGCAACATGGGCGTGTGAGCAAATTCGCTTATAATAATAGGAAGTTTGTGCTCGTCTGCTATCGGGGTGGCGTTTTTCAGCACATAGTGGCGATACTTTTGATATTTTATGGTGCTTATTGCCACAAACAAGACTGCGCCAACTGCCCACATTGCCAGGATGAATGGTGCAATTGGTTGAATATTTATTTCCAGTCGTGGTGTTGCCGGTGCCTTTGTTGGTTCGATTACTGGTACTGGTAGCGGCAACTGAATTTCCGTATTTACAGGCACGGATGTTATATATTGCGGTGGCATTGTTGGCATGGTAGGCCAAGATGGAAGTGGGGGCATAACCTCAACTTGCAATGGTGGCGAAGATACTGCCGTCCCAGGTTCATATGAAGGCGAAGGCAGAAGCCAAGCCGCAACAGTCGCACCACCCAGCAAAAACACAATGGGCACAAGCAAGCTGTAATACTGCCACGACTTAGAAAATATTTTGCCCGTAGCGGCGCGCAGCAGTAGAAATGTGCCAAAAATTACACTACCTACGATGCTGCATGTGAGTATTGCCGTTAGAAATGTTAGTGTCATGTCGCATCACCATCCCTTTTGAAAGTGGAAGAAAACCACTCTTGCAGCTCTTGCACATCGGTATCGGTAATACTGCCGCCATCTGCCAGGGCGGCCATAAAGTTTTTCGCGCTGCCGCCAAATAAAGTAGAAAGTATGTTGCGGCCTTCCTGCTTTTGATAGTCTTCCAGGGTTGCAATTGCAGTGTAGTAGTTTGTTTTGCCCTGTAATTCCTTACGCAGGAAGCCTTTTGCAATTATGCGTTCGAGCATTGTTGACATGGTGGCGTTTTTCCAGCCCTTACTTGCTTCAAAAATAGCAAGTAGCTGGGTTACGGTTACTGGGGGAGCTAGCCCCCATATTGTTTGCATTAGTTCCATTTCCTGGTCGGATAGTTTGCCTAGGATTGTTTGCATGGAAATCACCTCGCGCTATAGCAATTTCCCTTTTCGTTGTCCGAAAGCGAGGCCGAAACGCGCGGCTTCAGGCGCGTTCTCGGACGAAGTTTGAGGCTACGAAAAGTTAAATTGCTATCTTCTCCGACGTGTCGTCGGTATGGAAAGAGTATACTACGCCTTGTCGGAGATGTCAATAGGCTGGCGTGCATTTCGTGCCGTGCAATTTCAACTGGACATTAAGCACGCAAAGCGTGCGCATTTCGTACCGTGGAATTTTCAACTGGTAACCAAATCCAACCAGTTGAAATATTTTCGTGACTGTACTTTCCCCAACTATTACGGTAAAATTACAAAAAACAAAACCACACACAAAGGAGCGCACAAACCATGTCCATTTTCAAGCCCAAGCACCACCAAAACCCGACTGTAACCCACGAAAACCGCGAGCCCGCCCGCGCCTACTACATCCCCTACAGCATAAAATTCCCGCCGTCGGATTTGAAAGCCTTGAATATCCAACGCTTCAACTCCACCCGCTTCCAAACCTTAAACGGCCAATGGGATTTCGCCTACTATGGCGATGGCCCGCACACCTTGCCGCCGGGCTTTTACACTACAGATTACGACTTCGCCCCATACGACAAAATTACTGTGCCATCCTGCTGGCAAACTGAGGGCTACGACATTTGTAACTACACCAACATAAACTACCCCATCCCATGCGACCCGCCATATGTGCCAAACACCAACCCATGCGGGATTTATTCCCGGGAATTTTATGTACACGAAAAATTTGCCGAAAAGGAATTGTACTTAAACTTCGAGGGCGTAAACAGCATCTTCTACCTGTGGGTTAATGGCGAATATGTAGGCTTTAGCAAAGGCAGCCGCTTGCCTGCGGAGTTTAATATTACGCAAAACGCAAAACAGGGCGACAACCGCGTGACAGTGCTTGTACTAAAATATTGCGACGCTACGTATATAGAGGACCAAGACTGCTACCGCTTTAGCGGAATTTTCCGCGACGTTTTTCTGCTTGCGCGGGACAAGGAACATGTGCGCGACGTGTTTGTGCGCCAAGCGTTCCCATGTGCAGAGTATAAAACCGTGATACTAAAAGCGGAAGTTAGCGGAACGCCCGGCCTTTCCGTTAATGCACGGCTACTGACCGCAACCCAGCAAAAAGAAGCCGCAAGCGGCACTGTTACGCTGGACGAAGAAGGCAGCGGCGTAATTGAGCTAAAAGTAAATTCCCCGCGCCTGTGGAACGCGGAAGCACCATACCTGTACAATTTGCGGGTAGAAGCGGGCAGAGAAATACTTGTTTTCAGCACAGGCATACGCCAAATTTCCACTAGCCCCGACGGCGCAATGCTAATAAACGGGGTTGCCGTAAAACTAAAAGGCGTAAACCGCCACGACTTCCACCCAATGCATGGCCAAACCGTTCCACTACAGTGGATGACAGACGACCTTATTATAATGAAGCAACACAACGTAAACTGCGTGCGCACCGCCCACTACCCCAACGAGCCGCGCTTTTTGGAATTGTGCAGCCAAATGGGCTTTTATGTGTGTGATGAAACGGACATCGAATGCCACGGCATAGTGCCAGACTGGAACGCGCTAAGCCAATCGGAGGACTGGAGAACTGCTTTTGTAGAGCGTATGTACCGTCTGGTGGAGCGTGACAAAAACCAAGCAAGCGTAATTATGTGGTCGCTTGGTAACGAAAGCGGACATGGGCCAAACCACGAGTTAATGGCCGCAATGGCCGCCGCGCGGGACAACAGCCGACTTGTCCACTACGAGGGCGCGCACCCACACCAAACACAAGAACCCGACTGCTACAGCATGATAAGCCGCATGTACCCTGGCTTGGAAGAGTTCGCCGCATATGCAGACGACCCCGCAAACACTCGCCCGTATTTCCTATGCGAATACTCCCACGCAATGGGCAACGGCCCTGGCGACCTGTGGGATTATTGGCAGATTATCAACCGTTCGCCAAAAATGATTGGCGGCTGTATATGGGAATTTTGGGATCACGGCTTGCAAGCCAAGCGTTTTACCGACAAAAATGGCGCAGTGCATACCGTGCCCGCCCAAGGTTATCTAAAAGCCATGGAGCTTAAAGGATTTACAGCGCAAGAAGTAGCGGAAATGGACTGCGTGCAATTTGCGGCCTACGGCGGCGATTTTGGCGACAAGCCAAATGACGGCAATTTCTGCCTAGACGGCCTTGTTACGGGCAACCGCGAACCGCATACAGGCTTCAAGGAAGCGAAGGCCATATATGCATACGCGCGCGCCACGGCGGCCGATCTGGAGCAGGGGCTTGTTACAATCCATAATGATTACGACTTCATCGGCCTAGACCATTTGTATATGGAATGGGAATTAACCGACGGTAAAAATGTGCTGGAGCATGGCAAGGTTATTCAGCTAAATGTAGCACCCCGTTCCTCGATGTCAATTAAGTTGGGTTACACCGCGCCGGAAATTGACGCTTTGGGCAAATCGCCATTTTACGCGGTAAATATCTGTTTCCGTGTGAAAAATAGCTGTCAATTTTTCACCCATGGTGACGAAGTGGCCTTTAACCAGCTAATTTTGCATGATGGGCATATGCACCTGAGCGGCGTTTCCCTTAGCAGCGAACTTGCGGCGCATTCCATGCCGCGGGAGTTGGTTGCCAGCGAAGAAGGGCACTTGCTTCATATTAAGGGGCATGATTTCCACCATATTTTTGACCTAGCGCAGGGCGCGTTTATACAAATTGCCCGCAATGGTGTGAACACAATTACAGCACCTCTAACCCTGGACGTATGGCGCGCGCCAACGGACAACGACCGCAATGTGCGCCACGCGTGGCGGCGCGCAGGGTATGACCGCGCGACTACCCATATATATGAAATTTCCCATGAAACGGCCAATTTTGCATATGGCATACAGAGTGCAATCCGTATGAAATACGCCATTGGCGGCTACACAAATGTACCAATACTGCGCGGCGACGCGAAATGGAAAATAAATGACGTAGGCGAAATTGTGTTTACCACCAACGTAAAAGTTACGGAAAACAACCGTATGCATGAAAACCAGTTGATGATGCCACGTTTTGGTTTGCGCTTTACCATGCCAAAAGGCACAGAGCATGTGCGCTATGCTGGTTACGGGCCTGGCGAAAACTATGTAGATGTGCGGCACAGTGCCTACAAAGGCGAGTTTGCCACAACTGTGGACGATATGTTTGTCGATTACGAAGTACCACAGGAAAACGGAGCGCGTTATGGCGTTAGCGAAGCGTTGTTTACCAACGCACGTGGCTTTGGGCTGCTTATTTCCAGCACCGGGGAAAATGGGGATAGTTTTTCGTTTAATGCTTCTCACTATACCTCCGAGGATTTGGACGCGGCAGGGCATAGCCACGAGTTGGTGAAACGGGATGAGACTATTGTGAATATTGATTATAAAAATAATGGTATTGGGTCAAATTCCTGTGGGCCTATGTTGCCTAAGCAGTATAGGTTTGATGAGTTGGAGTTTTTGTTTGCTGTGAGTATCAATCCTGTGCAAGCGGAGTAGATTTTAATTTTCAGTTGGTGACAAAATGTCACCAACTGAATTTTTTTTTGCCTTTCGCGTTTACAAAACAGCGGGATTGACTTTATAATTGAATGAGAATAGGAAGGAGCGACACCCCATGTCCATAAGAAACACAGTAAAAGCCTTAATAATAAAAGACAACAAAATCCTACTAAACCGCTGCCGAGATGAAAAATTCGGCGACTACTTCTCACTACCTGGCGGCGGCCAAAACAAATACGAAACCCTCCACGAAGCGGTAGTGCGCGAATGTCTGGAAGAAACAGGCTACCACGTAAAACCCGTTCGCTTGGCCGCCCTGTGCGAGACTATCTTTACAAACGAAGAGTCCAGAAAAAACCATCCAAACTTAGCCCACAGGATGTATCACGTTTTCATATGCGAATTACTGGACAGCCAACAATCCACCCCAACAGAAAAAGACGCTATGCAAGTTGGCAGTGAGTGGGTGGATATAAGCCAACTAACGGCCACGTCTGATGTGCGCCTATTCCCGATGGCGGTTGGCGAAAATTTGCAAGAAATATTGGACGGAACAGCACCAGTGTTTCTCGGGTCAGACTACAAAGATTAAAACCGGAGGAACTTCACATGGCTGAACAATGGGAAATAATCGACAAAAACGGCAAGCCGACAGGCCGCTTGCACCAGCGCGGCAATCCCATGCCAAAAGACGGCTACCACCTGGAAGTGTGGGTTCTGATTGAAAATAGCAAGGGCGAATACCTTATATCGCAACGGACGCCAAACAAAACATTCCCCAATATGTGGGAATGTACGGGCGGGAGCGCGGTTGCAGGGGATGATAGCCTGGCGACAGCACTAAAAGAAGTGCAAGAAGAATTGGGCATTATCCTCGACCCGAAAAATGGGCGAAAAATCAGACACCTATTACCCTGCGGCAACCCAGAATGTCGCGGGCTTGTTGACGTGTGGTTGTTTCAGCAAGATGTGGATATTTCAACTGTAGTCCTAGCCCCTGATGAAGTCAGCAATGTAAAGTGGGCAAGCCGAACAGAAATTAACCGCATGATTGACGCAGGAACATTTACAACGGGTGGAATATTTGCAAACTTTGACGAACTGCTTAACGGCATTTTGCCAGAACCAAAACGCCTGCAACCTGGCGCGACAATAGGCATATTTTGCCCAAGCCACGTAGCAGATACGACCCGCTATACCCCTGTTTTAGACGCAATAAAACACCATGGCTTTCGATTAAAACTAGGCGAAAATTTCCACAAGAGCACCTACGGCTATGCCGCCAGCGCAGAAGAACGGGCTGCCGACCTTAACGCCTTAGTCGCTGATGAATCCGTTCAAATGATAATGTTTAACGGCGGCAACAGCGCGGTGGAAATTCTCCCATATATCGACTATGAAAATATTCGCAACAACCCAAAATTCTTTTGCAGTTACAGCGATGGCACGCCAATTTTGAACGCAATCCACGCCCAAACAGGGCTGGTCACATATCACGGAATGTGCGTTAGCGATTTTCACGATATGCTACATTACAACCACATACAATTTTGCGCCCACTTTATGGAAGGTCATGCTGCCGCAAGTTTTATTAGCGATAGCCAGTGGCGGACAATAACTGGCGGCAAATGCGAAGGTACACTTGTCGGCGGCTATAACAACCAGTTTGGCCTCTTGCTTTCAAACGAATATTGGAACTTTGACCAAAATAAAAAATACCTGCTGTTCCTGGAAGACCACGAGAAATTTCACGGAGTTGGCGCAGTTGCCACATATCTTGCCTACATTGGGCAAAGCCGCTTTATGCGAAATGTGACCGGGCTGATTTTCGGCCATTACGCCACTAATGTACCGCAAACCTTACTAGACTGCCTTAAACGGTTTGGTGAAAAACATAACATCCCCGTAGTTTATACCGACGACTTTGGCCACGGGACAAAGCACGGGATACTTCCCATTGGCGTACACGCGCAACTGGACGCAGACGGGCATAGTTTAATTTTTGCATAGGAGTGGTACAATGCAACTTCCCACAAAACTCGATACAAGGCGTTCCCATAAACTAATTCAATTTTTCTTAAAACGTTCTGAAAAATGGAGCAAAGAAAACCGTGATTTCTCCATCTATTGGAGTACTTCTCATATGACAACTACGGCGCAGACTATGCGTCTATTAGCCGTGTTACGCGGCCTAGACCCAGAGTTTTGCGCAATAGCCGGCGCAATACACGACATTGCAACAATGGAAAGTGGCAAGGCCGAAAACCACGCAGAACGAGCACTGGATTTTCTCGAGCCGCTAGTACATGAGTTTAACCAGGAATATGAAAAGCACAAAATTACCAATGCAGAAATTGCGCGGCTAAAGGAAATTATCCCCCAACACAGCGATAAGGCTGTTGTGTCAAACGACCCATATGTAGAAATTCTAAAAGACGCCGACGCTATCGACAGATATTTGCACGGTGTTGAGACAAAGGAAGCAGAAATGCCCCGCCTGGAAAAAGCACTGTCGGAGCTAGGAATGGAGAAAAGAGAATGATAACCCCTGTCACACAAGAAAACCTAACCGCCTGGGCAACCATGTGCTGCGAATTATTCCCAGAAGACAACTATGACGAATGTATAATCAACTGGCAAAATGGCGAATTGCCCCACGAATTTATCTATAACGAAAATGGCAAACCCGCCGCTTTCATAAGCCTGGCACTCCGCCACGATTATGTTGAGGGCACAGGCTCAAGCCCAGTAGGCTACCTGGAAGCGATTTATGTAAAACCCCAGTACCGCAAACTAGGCATTGCGCGCAAGCTAGTAGAGTTCGCCAAAAACTGGGCGCGAGAGCAAGGTTGCACAGAGTTTGCCTCCGACTGCGAATTGCATAACGAAGAAAGCCGTCTGTTTCACAACAGCGTCGGATTCACAGAAGCCAATCGCATAATTTGTTTTACCATGGAGCTGGATATCAACCCCTTAGAATGTGAATATGTGATTGATATGATAGACGACCACAGAAGTTAGATTTGCGGGAATAACGCGTGTTGTCGAGGGCGAAAAAGCATAAAATTTATTAGAACAGGGGAATGAATAGAATGAACCCACCACTTAATGAAATTTGGGAACAGTATATAAAAAGCAAGGGTGTAGATTTTGTTCTTTTTGTTGATACGTCGGCGTTGCCTGCGGATGCCGTAGAGGGATATTCGTGCGTAGTCCTTTTTGGTAAAGCCCTGTCTAAAGACTACATAAATGCGCTCAGAGCCAATGAAAAACCAAAGACAAAAGAAGTTATCAATACCGAGCGCAAAATGGATGCTCTTGCCGCAAAAGTAGCCGACTTGTTGGAAACCGAAGGGTACAGTAGTATTTCCAAGTTAAAATTTGGACGTTTACCCCATAAAACAGTCGCACTTAATGCGGGGCTGGGGTTTGTAGGCAAAACAATCTACTGGTTACTGAACAATATGGATGTGCTGTATTATTTGGTAAGGTTTTGACTACAGCCCCATTTGAAACTATGAGCAAATCAATAATAGAACCGCAATGCGGCGATTGTAATGCTTGTGTAGATGTGTGTCTACCTAAATCCCTACACGGCACGACATGGAATGTCACAGCTAAAAGAGACGATATGATGGTTAGAAAACTCTGTACTTTATGCCTAAGGTGTATGCTTTGGTGTCCATATACGGAAAAATACGCAAGTGGAGTAAAATAATTATATTGGGAGATGTTTCGCTATGAAATTCGAACCGACACAAATCGAATTTACCGCTAATCAAATTGGCTTGATTGACAGTGGTGAAAAGGGTGTTTTTCTTGAAACTGTAAATACTGACAAGCAGATAGATGCAAGGATATTTCATGCAAACGATATATCTGGCGTTTATTTTAGCTGTGCTATTTTTGGCGGGGTAAGAATTAGTATCGTTTTTAATGATGACGTAGATGCCTATAATGCTGACCTTGCGGCGTTAGTTGAGTCCACATTGCAAAAGGCAGTTTCTTCTTCATGTTTAATTTGCGTTTGGAACAAAAATCGAAAGATTATTGAGTTTCTGAAAGAAAAATTCAAAATACAGCCATATAACGGCACCCATTATTACGCTTCTATTGAATTTATTATGAGGCGTGATAATTTTAATGTAACGAATGAAAATAACACATTGGACATTCGCCCATACGAAGAAAAGCACATAGACAAATATTTAATGCTTTTGGATTGTGCAATGAATTTCGGTAGCGAACCTCCCAATTATATGGAAAACAAAGAAGAACACGCAAAGAAGTTCGCAAAATTAGCCGAAGATAATTCATTTGAATCATTTCGGAAAGGTGGCGAACTTGTCGGATTGTATTGGCGTAAAAATGCAGAAATTGATATGATAGCTGTAGCCAGTAATCACCAAAGGAAAGGATATGGTGCTACCATCTTAACACGAGCCATTGAAATGGCTTTCGAGAATACGACTAATGATTTTGCTTATTTATATGCCGTTGATTGGAATAGAAAAGGGCAGGCTTTTTATAGAAAATATGGAATGGAGGAAAATGGACATTCTTATCTTCTGTACTTGAAAGACTACACGGCATAATCTTGTCCATGCAAACCCAAAACTACCTTGTCGAAGAGACTGTATCCGTCTAAGATAGGTACATCAAGGAGGCGAATATGACCAGAGACACTATAATCGAGAAAATTCACAAAATCCTAGAACCACTGCCCTACATCCACGCCCTATGGCTAGAAGGCGCGGACGCAAACGTTACTGTTGACGAATACAGCGATATCGACTTTTGGATAGACGCAGAAGACGAATATGAACAGCAAGCATTCCAATCCGTAGAAGATGCACTGGCACAGCTTTCTACAATCGACTACAAATATATCGCCCACCACCCGCACCCCAAAATTCGCCAGCGATACTATCACCTGGAGGGCACAAGCGAATATCTAATGATAGACCTCTGCCTGCAACTTCACAGCCGCGAAGCTGTAATTTTCATAGAAGGCAACACAATAGAGACAGTAAAAGTCCTGTTCGACAAATGCGGGGTTATCAAGCACAAACCCCTAGACATGGCAGATTATACAGAGCCAAACAACCATCGATTAGAAAGCATAAAGCACGACCGCACGCAATACTCACGGGTAAAGCGTTTCATAAAACGCGGGCGATACCTCGAAGCGTATATGCAGTACAACGCGTATGTACTTGCACCCCTTGTCGACCTACTGCGGCTTATCCACACCCCAGCTAATGCCGATTACGGCCTGTGCCACATTTCCCGCCATATCCCCAACGCCCAGCGCGAGAAATTGGAGTATTTCGCACAAGTTTCTTCGTTGGAAGAGATTGAAGCTAAAATGGAGCAGGCTGGGAAGTGGTTTGATGAATTACTGCAAACCAAGTAGTTACAGTATATAGAGGAGGGGCACACCATGGTATTAAACGAACTAATCGAAGTCCTGCTATGGGACAATATCCAGAAATACATCCATTTCTCAATTGAAAACACAGCTAAAAACCTGCCAGACAATGAAGATGAATACTACAAACAACGCGACAACTTCCTACTACAAAAAGTCAAAACAAAAGAAAACTTCGCAACCTTAATCGACCACTACCATCAAAATGGAAAGGCAATCTGGCATGGCAACGCCAATTCCCAAAACTGCACAACTATTCTCCAGGCCGATATAGACAACTTATTCAACTACGGCTCTCGTAGGCATGGTGCGGAAATTGCTAAACAAATGGAAACAATGTCAACCACATGGGCGACCCACCTTGCTGATTATGGCAAGGCCATAAACTACCGCAACAACACCGACATACTGGAATTGACAATAGGCGCAGGGCTGGGTACATATGCCGCCATCGCCAATCTTTTGCCAAACAACCGTATGATAAGCGTAGACATCGACTATGTATGCGTAAGAAATGCCGACGCGTTAGCGAAACACTTTAATGTAGACGACCGCGTGTGCGGGCTGAACGCTAACTTCTGGCATCTTCCATTTGAAGATGAAGTTTTCGATACAGTCTGCACCCATTATGGCTTGGATGAATCGCGAGAAGTCCCAACAACACTAAACGAAATTTCACGCGTATTAAAAAACGGTGGCCGATTTATCGCAATCGCAAGAGGAAATCCATACGCACGGCACAAGGGGATTTTCGACTTGTTCGACATACCAGAGCAAGAATGCTATCCACTTTTACAAAAAGCGCGTATGTACAGCGGGTTCGACGGGCTAGTAGCCTTCGCAAAAGAAAGCGGGCTAAAACTAATCGACCACAAAATATACGACCCAACAAAAACCGCACATTACCCCATAATGTACGTGTTCGAAAAGCCATGAGCTTGCAGTCCTGGAGTCGCACTTGACATTGGCCGCAATTGCGTGTACGTTAGCAAGGAAGAGTACAAAAATATAAACTAGGAGGAAACAAAAATGCACGACATTAAAATCGGTACACTAATCCCACCGGGCAATATCAAAAAGGTAATGCCCAAGCTAATCCCATACGGGTTTGAAACATTCTCCATCAATTTCTGGGACAACATTGGCGACTGGAATTTGGAAGAGCTGGCGAAAGAAACTATGGCCATACTGGAAGGCACAGGCTGCACCATTTCCAACATCGGTGTGTACGGCAACCCCCTTGCCGATGGCGAACGCGGCGAAAAGACCCGCAAAAGCTGGGAAGCACTAATTGACGCCGCACACCTATTTGGCACAGATTTGGTAACAGGTTTTACAGGCCGCGTGGTAGGCAAAAGCGTGCCAGAGTCCATCCCCAAATTTAAGGAAGTTTTCACACCTCTATGCGACCAAGCAAAAGCAAAAGGCATAAAAATCGCATTCGAAAACTGCGACATGGGTGGCGATTGGCAAAATGGCGACTGGAACATAGCATTTTCACCAAAAGCATGGGAGCTGATGTTCGAAGCTGTACCACACGACAACATAGGCCTACAATGGGAGCCATGCCACCACATGGTGCAACTTGTAGACCCAATTCCACAACTGCGCAAGTGGGTACACAAAATCTTCTCTTTACATGGCAAAGACGCAACAATCGCATGGGACGTTATCCGTGAAAAAGGTATCCGTTGCGGCGAGCAATACGCATGGCATCGCACACCTGGTTTTGGCGATAGCAACTGGACAGATATCATCTCAATCCTACGCATGGGCGGCTTCAAAGGCAGCATAGATATCGAAGGCTGGCATGACCCAATATACAAAGGCGAAATGGAATACGTAGGCCAAGTCCACGCGCTAAACTATTTGAAGAACTGCCGCGGTGGTGAATGGGTGCCTAATTTCGAGGCGTAATTCGCGCAAACCATGGGACTCCGTCCCACACCCTGCAAACTTTAACTTTGAAACACTGCACTTGGTATAAATGGGGCGCAATGATGGGGTAAAGGGGGCGCGCCCCCTTTCGGGGTTTGGGGCAGCGCCCCAAAAAAGGAGGTAGGATATGTATAAAATTATCGTAGCTGGTTGCGGCATGGTAGCCGACTGGTGGCTGGAAATTGTGCTAAAGCGTGATGACTGCCAAGTTGTTGGCCTAGTAGACCGTAACATAGACCAAGCACTGGCCAAGAAGGCTAGTTATAATCTTGAAGCGGGTACGTACACAAGCATAGAAGCGGCATTGGAGAAAGAAGACGCAAACTTAGTCTTCGACCTGACTGCGCCTGGTGCACACCACAACATTACAACAACTGCGCTAAAAGCTGGCTGCCATGTTTTTGGCGAAAAACCAATGTCCGACAGCATAGAAAACGCAGAGAAAATGGTGCAAGCCGCCATTGATACAGGCCGCGAATATTTCGTAATGCAAAACCGCCGTTATGTGCCTGGTGTTGTATCTATGAAAGACTTCCTGCGTACAGATACCCTTGGCGCAATTGGTCAGGTGTCTGTAAGTTTTCAGCTTGACCCGCATTTCGGCGGTTTCCGTGAGGAAATGGAAAGCCCACTGATTGCGGATATGGCAATTCATACATTTGACGCAGCACGTTTTATTACAGGCAAAAATCCCGTTTCTGTTTACTGCCACGAGTACAACCCGCCATGGAGCTGGTACAAAGGCGACGCGGCGGCGGTGTGTATTTTTGAAATGGAAGATGGTACTGTTTTCGACTACCGCGGCAGTTGGTGTGCCAACGGGCTAAATACGTCATGGGAAAGTGAATGGCGTGTGGCCTGTGCCAAAGGCGCACTTTTCTGGGACGGTAACGAGCAGTTGTATTACGATTTGAAGGACAGCACTACGAAAATAGGCTTGGCAAGCGAGAATAATGTAAAGTCTAACCACATTGCTATTCCAATAAAGCCGCAACCATTTGGTGGGCATGAAATGTGCATAGCTGAAATGTTTGAGGCACTAAAAAACGGCACAAGGCCGCAGACAGATTGCCGAGATAATATCAATAGCATCCGTATGGTGTACAAGGCTATGGAAAGTGCACGGACAAAAAAAGTTGTTACACTGTAAATAAAGAACAACAAAAAAACACGAGGTCCGTCTTCGTGTTTTTTTGTTGATGTGCATGGTGTGAATTTTTCGCGCATATAGTAATTTAACTGGAAAACCGTCCAGTTAAACTACTCGGGCAGGTGAGCGAAATCAAAGCCAATCCTATTCTATACATATTCCTGGGCAAGGAAAATACCGAAATAATTGAAGCATCAAAAAAAGCACACCCAACCGGTGGTGTATATTTCCTATGCATAAACGACAAAGGCAATATACACAATATGCTGCGCAAGTCAAAATTCGAACTGCAGCAAGGGGAGGGCTATAATAATACTGCCATAAGAATTTACATAATTGCAAACGCATCGGATGACGATGCGTTTGCGCTGACACAAAGTGTTGCAAGCGGCATAGGCGCGATTTTTGGCACAGATATGTCGGTTTTTACAACCTTGGCCGTTTTTTTTAGTGAAGGCTTGCACCCGAACGATGATACAGATGCCTTGCGCAAGGTGGCGTGGGAATATTTGCGTCAACTTGCCCAAGGGCATATATCTGGGTTTGGCAGAATTTTTTTGGTAAGTGACCGAGACGAGAACGGTTGTTGTTCCCCTGATAATCATGTGAAAGCCAGCCGCGCCTTTGGATATTTGCCAACCTTACATGGTATTACCAGTATGCAACAAGCAGACCCAGACCATGTTTTATTTTCTGCAATTGGGTTTGGCGAAGGCAAAATTGTTGAGCCAACGGGTTTACTAGCACATAAATTGGCCGATATATTGGAAGCGGAAATGGGGTTAGAGTATATCTGCACACCCTACAAAGAGGGAGACTATATCTGTGCCCCGCCGTATTTTGCCAGCCAAATAGCAGAAAATATTATGGCCGTAGCAGCAAGACACCTGCATTTCTACAGCCTCATAAATATAAACTTAGAAGAAGCCGAGGAACTTTTGTATGGTAGTGCCGCCCGCATATTTTATCAGGAAAACTACCTGGTAAAAGAAAAGGAAATATGTACAGACAATATGCAGCTACGCCATGTAATAGCCTGGGAGCAGCAGTTGCGCCATATATTAGACAACTTAGGCCGCGAAATTGGGCAGGCACAAAATGAGCTAGCCGCAAAAGCCCAACAAAACACGGGATACATTACATCTGTTAGCACGTTCAAATCAAATATAGGCGAAAGCTACGCTGCCAGGTTTAGGTTGGAAAAACTTAAAACGGCGCACAGCAGTGCAAAAAATCATCATGAAAACCTGAAAAGTTTTATAGAATATTTACGCAATGTAATAGAAGCAATGCGCGCAATTCCCGCCCAGCTCCCCAGTGTGGCGGAGCAATTGCAACACGCAACAGAACAAGCGGCTATTAACATAGCACTACTCCGCGACGATGGCCTTGCACGGGAAACGCACAATATCGGCACAGAAAAAGAGCCGCGTATTCTGCGGCTCGTGAGTGGTTTCAAGTTTCGGGATACTGCCTTTGGCAATCTATGACGTTTTGGTGATTCTAAAACACCATAATCTCGGCTATTTGCGCGCCGCTGGTATATTGTGCAGTGTTGGCGGTAAAAATTAGCCGAATGTAGCGGGCATACACCGGGTCAAAGTCTATCCGCACGGTGTTGGCTCTGCTTGGGGTAAAGAAATGCACGCCGCTTTCTACAATTTCGAAAAATTCCTCGCCACACTCACTACCCAGTATCTCAAATACCTGGGAACGGCTTTCCCACATAGGGTTCAAAGCCACGGCAACGGTGCTTATATGGTGTGTTTCTTCCATGTCTAATGTGAACAAGGCTGGCAGCCGTGCACTTTCCCAAAAACTAGTTGTCATGCCGTCGGTGGCGTTTATAGCATCGCGCAAATGTATTTGAGTACCCGCTATAGCCGGGCGGTGCAAGGCCAGGTTTGGGGTAGTGGGCAGCGGTGGTCTGTTATCCAGGGGGTTGGGGATGGCGGGTGGCCACTCGGCCGCGGTTTGCGCAGGGGTTTCTATAATGTGTAAATGTAAAATGTTATCAGGCTCTCGCTCTATCCGCAGGGCAGCCGTAGCACCTAAAGCCAATAACACCACTGCCAGTAAAATACAGTTTAATTTCATCGTATCACAATCCCAACCGCATATTCATTTACATTGGCGTTAAGTTCTTCCAGTGTAGTTATGGGTTTGCCTAAAATATATATATTGCTCATGGTAACATTTGCAAGCAAATAATCGCTGCTATGCCCCCAAAAGTTGCTGGCGGGCACTGTCCCGTGCAAGGTATTGTGCACCACCAGCCCATCAATAACAATATCCGAAATGCTGCCCCACTCGTCCGCTACCGTGGACCAGTGGGTTTTTAGCATATGAAATTCAATAAGCTCGTTATTGTGGCCATGGTCGCCCCGCATATATGCATGGTCTACAGTAATATTTTCCCACAAAATATTGTGCACATGGGCATTATCCGAGTTGTGTATGCTTATTACAGGCTTGTGGTTGGCGTACAGCACCTGAATATCTCTAAACGTGATATGGGAAATTTCCGGGTCTGTTCGCCTGCCGCGGTTGGTTTCGTATCCAATTTCCATAGCTTGGGCAAGGTCGGTCCAAATCTGTATCCGCTCAAAAGTTATGTCCCGAGAAGGTCCTGCATAGTTTTTTATCACCAGCGAGTCATCCCATGTGCGCACAAAAGAGTCGGTAACAGTATGGTTAATGCACGATTGAAACGTAAAGCCATCGCCATTTTGTCGGCCGGAAATTATTTTGATATTACTGGCGGTAAGGTTTTGCGAGTTGTAGGAATTAAACACCCACGCATTGCTGTTAATTAAAATGAAGCCTTCAGCTACGATATTGCGGCTATGGCGAATATCTATGGGCACGCGGGCACGGGCGCCGGGCTGATTCCAGGCTGGGTAGCCGTAACCACAAATAATCCCCCGCCCCCGTATTGTAACATTAGCAATAGTGTCTGCCACCACAACGGTGTTAAGCACCGCGCCACCGGAGATATACAGCGTCTGCCCGCTTTCCAGCAGTATCTGGTCAATTTCCCAGTGGCCAGGTTCTATGAAAATTACGTTGGGGTCGTCCCTATCGGGTACGTCGGTTTCCAATGGGTTGGCAAAAATGTGCACCGCAAGTTGCGGGTCATTGTTTGGAATTAGCGTGTAAAAACCCGGTTCGGATATTGCAAAACCGGCACGTCCGTTCTGAATATCTGGGGTAATACCGTGGGCAGAGGGCAGAATTTTAGCGGTTTCCATTCCCTGTGGCAATTCAATTTCGACTGTTACCATGCCCTCAAAATCGAAATAGACAAAAGGTGCGCGGCTTGGGATGGTATTGGCGTTCCATATATGCTCGTGGTTTACCATTGCCTCATATACAAAAAGCGGCTGGCCTTGCACCCAAATGTGAGCTAGGTCGGATGATGCCATGGTGGCAGGGCCGTCGTACAGGATAAGGGTTGTTTCCATTGGGGATATATCCTCTCTTGAAAAATATGTAATGGCTAGTAAGCCCAGCGATAGTGCGGCTATAGCGCATAATATTGCGGTTAGTTTCATAGATACCTCCAAAGCATAAAGCGCGCTTAACCGCACGTTTGTGCTATAACACTTTAACAATAGGTGATAAAAAACCCCGGGCTTGCACCCGGGGTAAAAAACTTGTCATGCTCTGGCACTGAACGATGCCAGAAGTTTTATGTTAATGTTTCGCTATTTCAGATTAACCTTCAAACATTTCAAGCGCAAATGCAAATGGAACAAAAATTGTGCCATGCAAGTTAACGCCGCCAACCTCAGCTACAACAAAGCTCCATGGGTTGTCGCCAAGCACATAAACTGTACCAGTTGCGCCGTCCCAAGCTAGGTCATAGAAGCCATATGCTCCTGCAACTGCGCGGAATGCAACAAATGCTTGACCGTCGAAACCTTGTACCATTACACTGTCGATTGGACGTGCTGCTGGCTCATAAGCCTCTTCTTCGTACTCGTCATACGCAGGGGCTTCTTCATACGCTTCATACTCGTCGTATGCTTCGTACTCGTCATACGCCTCATACTCTTCGTATGCTTCATACGCTTCTTCTGCGTCGTACTCGGCTACGTCATCACACACATAGCCACATTCGCAAACGTACTCGCAGTAGTACTCGTCTTCGCATTCGCATACGTAGTCACATTCGTACTCGCATACTTCTTCTGCTTCGTAGCCATTGTCGTACTCTTCATAGTACTCATAGCCGTTTTCTTCGCCATTGTCGTAGCCGTTGTCATCTGCAAAAACCGCCAAAGGGGTTAATGCTAATACAGCCACAACCACGAAGGACAAAAACTTCTTCATGTTACGCATCTCCTTTTTGATTTATATTAAACTCATCCCACATTCTAATAGAAAATTTCCTAATTTGCAATAATTTGTGATAAAATAGAATACAGTGAAATGAAAATGTAATAGTACAATGAAAGTGCAATCAGGGGGTATTTTATGGACTTAAAAATGGAACTAGCGCAAATTGCGGATGGCTTGAAGGACGAACTTTGCCAAATTAGCGATTTTATGTATCACAACCCAGAGCTTGGTAACCAGGAATACAAGGCCGCCGCACGTCTGACGGATTATCTGACGGCAAATGGCTTTTCAGTTGAAAAATCTGTACTGGGCATCGAAACAGCTTTTGCAGCGGTGTATGACAGCGGCAAACCTGGCAAAAGCGTGGCATTCCTATGCGAATACGACGCACTGCCCGAAATAGGCCATGCTTGCGGCCATAATTTAATTAGCGCAATGAGCGCAGGCGCAGGTGTTGCCCTAAGTCGCTTGCTAACGCAAGAAGGCATTGCCGGAAAAATTTATGTATTTGGCACCCCTGCAGAGGAAACAAATGGAGCAAAGGTTGCCATGGCCGAGGGCGGTCTGTTCAACGGCGTCGACGCTGCAATGATGATACATCCTTCATCTAAAACGTGCGAAAGCGGTGCCTCTGCCGCAATGGAAGCATTGGAGTTTAGCTACCATGGCCTAACTTCCCATGCGGCTGGCAGCCCGGAAAAGGGCATAAACGCCCTAAATGCAGTAATTCAACTTTTCAACGGTATTGACGCCCTACGCCAGCACGTGACAAGCGATGTACGAATGCATGGCATTATTGCCAAAGGTGGCGTTGCCGCAAACATAGTACCAGATGAAGCTGTGGCTCAGTTTTATATTAGAGCCTCTACAAAAGAAATTTTGCAAGGTGTAAAAGAGAAAGTGCTAAACATTGCCGAGGGCGCAGCACTTATGACTGGTGCTACCCTAAATGTCCGCAATTACGAACTATCCTACGACGATTTGCGCACCTGCCCCGAACTATCTGATATTTTTTGCAAAAACCTGCGCGCACTGGGCATAGAAGATATCGAGCCACCATCCCGTGGCGCAGGTTCTTCTGATATTGGCAATGTAAGCCATGTGTTGCCAACCATTCATCCGTCGCTATGCATTTCCAAAACGCCCATTGTAGGCCACACCCGCGAGTTTGCAGATGCAACTATTACAGATTTTGCCCACGATATGATGGTGGTTGGGTTAAAAGCACTGGCACACACGGGGCTTGATGTTTTGATTACGCGCTAGTGCTTTCCCTAATCGCACTGTTTGTGCAGTTTAGGATAATTTGAATATTGTAGCCCGTGTCGGTTTCCATTATTTCAAACTGTGTTCCCATCCCCGCGCTCTCCATTACTTCCAAGTCTTGTTTTATTGAGTTTGTAAGTATGCGAATGTCCTTTATATAGGCCTTAAAAGGTATGTTACTATGCACTTTAGGCCTATTTTTTTGAACATTTTGCTTTCTCTGCTCCATTATTGAATCAATCATTTCTTCGGCTTTGCGCACATTTAGCTTGTCCTCTATTATTTTTGACAGTAGCTCGGCACGCTCCACTTCGCTTTCTATTCTAAGTAATGCTCGTGCATGTCGTTCAGAAAGCTGGTTCTCTACTACAAGCCTTTGCACGGTGCGCGAAAGTTTTAAGAGCCGTAATTTGTTGGCAATGGTGGACTGGTTTTTACCAACCCTGGCAGCCAATTCTTCTTGGGTAAAGGAGTAGTCGTGCATTAAATTGCTATACCCCTCGGCCTCTTCAAAAAAATGCAGGTCACGACGTTGCAAATTTTCGATTATTGCAATAATTGCACTGTCTATGTCTGCTATCTCCACCAAAATGGCGGGTATGCTGGTTAGGCCAGCAATGCGGCTGGCACGTAGCCTGCGTTCTCCTGCAACAAGTTCGTAACCTATGTTGCCTATACGCCGTACGCTAATAGGCTGTAGTACGCCATATGTTTTAATGGAAGATGCCAGCTCGTTTAGACCTTCTGTGTCGAAAATTCTACGCGGCTGGTATGGGTTTGCACGTACCTCTGACGGGCAAATGTGCAACACCTCTTTTGTGGAAATTACCATTCTTCACACGCTCCTTTTGGTATTTTTTGACATTATAGCATTGGAAAAAGTTGGGTAATGTAAATTCGGAATTTTGGCAATTCTTTTTTTTCGGCAAAATATATTATTTTCACTTAGCGATTTTTTTTGCTACCTGCCGTAAACCAGGGCTGATTGTAATCTTTTGGCATGGACAAGCAGTTTTTGGCGAAAAAAACGGAGCAGAAAGTTTTATGTTATGGTATACTTTTTTCATTATGCATATGAAAGGATATGTTATGAAAATTCCCATAAACACAAGTGATTTGCAGGGCTACGAGCCCGTTAAACAAACAATTGCCGCAATAAAAGAAAATGACCACGTGCTTGGCCATTTTTTGTGCAAATTTAAGCAAAACCTGAAAACCCGTGCGGGCAAAACCTATTACGGCCTAAAATTACAGGACAAAACAGGTACTATAGACGCAAAGGTATGGGAGCTAAACCGCGATATAGGCGATTTTGAAGAGGGCGATGTGATAAAGGTGGACGCCGCTGCCCTACTTTACCAAGGTGAGATGCAGCTAAAAGTCACTCGCCTAAGAAAAAGCCAAGAGGGCGAATATGATATGCTGGACTTTATGCCCACCACAAAAAAGGACATTTCGGCTATGTACACACGGGTAAAAGAGCTTGTGCAGTCCGTCGAAAACCTTCATATTAAGACACTTTTGCAAAATATTTTAATCGAAAATAAAGATAACGCGGCCGCCTTGCAGTCTCATTCTGCTGCAAGGGCAATGCACCACAGCTATCTTGGCGGCCTACTGGAGCATATCCTTTCTGTTGCCGAAACCTGTGACTTTTTTGCCGCGCGGTATGATTATGTAAACCGTGACCTGCTACTAGCTGGTGCACTGCTGCACGACATTGGCAAAATACACGAATTGTCTCCCATGCCCCAAAATGAATACACAGACGATGGCCAGATGCTTGGCCACATTATAATTGGCGTGGAAATGGTTGTACGCGAGACAATGAAAATCGAAAATTTCCCACATCAACTTGCCTCGCTTATCAAGCATCTTGTTATCTCCCACCATGGCGAATATGAATTTGGCTCGCCCAAACTGCCACAAACAACCGAGGCATTTTTACTACATTATGCCGACAATATTGACGCCAAGCTAAAAGCATTGGAAGAAACCTTTGACAAAGACCAAACCCCGGGCCCATGGGCCGGGTACCACAAGGCATTGCAACGATACATTAGAAAGAGCGACTTTTAACATTGCTACACAACAATGCCGAATGAGAGGTGAATGTACCGATGGTACGCAAAAATTCTACACATACAATCGAAATTTTTTCCGTAACCGCAAAGGGTTTTGGGGTGGGTGCAATAGATGGCTTTACAATTTTTGTAGATGGCGCATTACCCGGTGACAAGCTGGAAATTCACATTGTAAAGACCAAAACTCGCTATGGGTACGGTAAAATTATTCGAATACTTACGCCTTCGCCACATAGGATAGAAAGTCCATGTCCTGTGTTTGACCACTGCGGGGGCTGCCAGTGGCAAAATTGTGCATACCCTGCGCAACTTGCCTTCAAGAAGCAGATTGTAATAGATGCATTGGAACGCATTGGCGGTATAGAAAACCCAAATGTGCCCGATGTTTTGGGTATGCTACGGCCTACAAATTACCGCAACAAGGCCGTTTTCCCTGTTGTACCCTTTGAAAACCCCCACGGCTTTGCTATCGGAATGTTCTCTGCCCGCAGCCACCGTATAGTGGAGGTGGAAGACTGTAATATTCAGCACCCCATTCACGCGGCGGTGCTAAAAGTTGTAAAAAAATTCATGCGCCGCAACAAAATTTCGCCATACAATGAAACGATGCATAAGGGCCTCATGCGCTTTGTGATGATACGCACAGCACTGGCCACCAAAGAGGTTATGGTGGTACTTACAGTAAACGGAAATGGCCTGCCACTGGAAGACCGCCTAGCCGAAGACCTTTTGGAAATTGGCGTTACCACTGTCGTGATTAGCCGCCACACGGAAAAAAATAACCTTGTATTAGGCGAAAATTTTCGTGTAATAACGGGCAGCGGATATATTCGCGAACGCATTGGCCATGTGGAATATCAAATTTCCGCGCCGTCATTTTTTCAAATAAACCCGGTACAGACCAAGGCCTTGTATGAAATCGCAGTGCAGCAAGCTGGGGATATGAAGGGCAAAACGGTACTAGATGCCCATGTAGGCGCGGGCGGTGTTTCACTTTTTGCAGCACGTCATGCTGGTGAGATTTTAGGCGTAGATATTGTGCCCGAAGCCATAGAAGACGGCAAAAAAAATGCCGAGATAAACGGCATAAATAACTTACAGTTTATCTGCGGCGCAGCGGAGGAAGTTATACCGCCTCTGTTTGAAAAAGGCGAGATTCCTGATATTATTTTTCTTGACCCGCCCCGAAAAGGTTGCGAACTTGCGCTAGTGGATGCAATTGTAGCGGCTAAAATACCACGCATCGTATATATCTCATGTGACCCGGCAACCTTTGCGCGGGATGTGAAGATATTGGCGGCTGGCGGATATAAGTTGGAAGTTGCCCAGCCGGTTGATATGTTTCCCCATACGGGTAAGGTGGAGGTTTCGGCGTTATTGTGTATTGATATGGACTTTGAGAACATAACAGAATAATCGCAAGTGAAAAAACTCCGTCATCCTGAACTTGTTTCAGGATGACGGAGTTTTTTTATAGTGATATGAAATGAAAACAGTGAGACAGCTCCCCCCCATTGCTACCCTTCTACTCAAGGTATCATTCAACCCTAACATCAACATCTCGCTCGAAATCGCTTTCGGGGAACATTTCGCCAAAACCGCGGTCGCGTATTTTCACTGTAAAATTTGTGTCGGATATGAAGCGGAGGCCTACTTCCAGGCGTGTAGTGCCCTTTGGGCGGGATGGTAGGCCGCGTAGCGTTATGTTTGTAAGGCCTTCGATATCGCCGTCTGCGGTTCTCATACATAAGTTAAGAACAAGTTCGCCATTTACTTCTTGGTTAACTAACACCAGTTTTGGGGTGTGATTTTGCCACCAAAACGCGTTGCGCTCTACCAATGGGAAGAAATTTTTGCCGTCGGTAAGGCCAATATCGAAAGTTAGCTGGTGGTTGTCTGCAAGGACGAGATTATCGCCTGCATTGTCCAGCCCAAGGGCGTGCGCCGCTACAATGGCCGCGCCTTCGCATATAATCATTTTGGGGTTTTTGTAAAATTCCGCTTGTGGGAATAATTTTGTCACAGCCTCTTTTGCCCACAGCATTTCGAAGCCGCCACCTACGCACACAACTCTGTCTGCGTGTTGCTCTTTATCGCCGATTGATTTATCAAATACGTCTTTCACAAAGGTGTTAAAGTGTCGGGCGTATGGTTTTAGTAGCGTGATAACTTCTTCCTTTGTTATCGCTTGCTCGAAGGGTGGATACACAAAGTTGAAATACATTTTTGTTGACGCCCCGCGCATGTGGAATAGCATATCCCTATGCTGGTGGCTAAACGCCAAAATATGTTCGTGAATTTGACGGGCGACCGCGGGGCTTAGTGGCTTGGTTTTGCTCACTTCCCGCCGTACATAATCTTCAAAAAATTTGGAAACGGCATTATCTATTTTCGATGTAGAAATATCTGCGCTAAATACGGAAGAAAGGCTGGTAACATGTAGGCCGTCTTCCGTTTTTTCGATGTCATATAGGCCGCCGCGCAACTCACGCGCGCCAAAGTCTAATAGCAGTACACGCTCCTGTTTGGCAGAGAAATTTCTCAGGTAATGCGCCAGTGCGCATTCGCGATCGGCCACCAGACCGATAAATTCCTTTTCGTATCCTGCTTGATGGAACGCGCGGCTTAATTCCTCCTGCGCTTGCTCGCTAAAATAGGCGGGAACTGTGGCCGCAATGCCAACAATTTCCGCCTTGGGGTTGATGCTATACACACTGCCCACAAGTTCCTTGATAAAAAGGGACAAAACCGCCGCCACGCTAAGACTGCGGCCATCTACATCTATATAATCGAAATTGCCTAGCCGCTCCATTAGCGCGCTTATGGTAATTTCTGTGCCCGCGCCGCGGTTTAATACGGCGTATTCGCCAAACACCCATTCCTTAGTTTCCGCAATATACTGCATAACTGTGGGAATAGAGGGTTTGCCGTAGCCGCCGCTTAGGTCAATAGGCTCTGGCGTGTTGGTATTTAAGTTGTAGAAAGCGATTGCAGAGGAGTCGTTGCCCAGGTCTAGGCCTATGATGTAGTAGTTGTCTGCCCGTTTTTGTTCGGGTGGGAGTTGCTTATACTTTTTCCAGTTCATATACGCCTCATCTGGCTGCGATTACGTTGGCACGGACAATTACCTTGTCCGCCCCTCTATAACCTGTGTTGATTACCTTGATTATTTCGCCTTTATTGAAGCCGTCCTGCTTTTCGGCCACAAGTACTTCATGCTCGAAAGCGTTAAAGGGCTCGTGTGGTGCGGGTGAAATTGGGGTTATGTTGTTGTTTTTCAGAAGCATTTCCAGCTCTGCGTGGGCGGCGAAAAGAGCCGCCGCGTCAGGAAGCCTAGCTGCGCTGTGGGTTAGAATTTCTTCATAGGTGCAGACTTCATATAGCAGCACGTCTTTTTTGAAGCGGAACAGGAATTTTTCCGCTTTTTCCGCAAGGTTTGAGATTTGCTTATCCACGCGGTGTTTTATGTTAAGTTGATCGTTAGTTAATATTTGTGTGAAGAATGTGTCGGCGTCACATGGTGGGGAGTTGAGCCATGCCGTGCAGGCCGTGGCGGCCAGTTGCTTTCTTTCCGCGTCAGAAATTGCTGGGCGTTCTTCCGCAAACTTGGTCATTAACTGTGTCGCGTCGGCCTCGAACTGGGAAATGCTGTCGTGCAGGCTGTCGATTTTTATGGCCACAGTTTCTTCTATGCCTTTAAGTATGGCTTGCTGAGTTTCGCCTTCGTATGGAATTTGGCCAAGTGAGGGGCGCAGGTTTTCGAACACCTGCGTAATGCCGTCTGCCAGCAGTTTGTCTATATTTATTGCGTGCTGGGTTTGGTAGGTTGCCTGGTCGAAGTCGGTTTTGAAATTGTCCAACAACGGCAATGCTTCCACCTCTGCGGTAAGCAATGCTACGAAATCGCTTTCCGGGACTATAATATTAACAGGTGCGATGTTAATAGCCTGGGAAAATTCCGCAAGAGTAATACCGTCACCGTCCCGCCGTGGGGTGTCCAAGATTTTTTGCGTTTCCGCTACAATTGGCCCTAGATGTTGGTATGCTTCGCGCAGAATGTTTAACACTTCGTGCACCGTTGCGTCTTGGCTCGCATTTTCCAACGCGGCCACTTGCACGATTATTATATTGCCAAGCTCTTCCCATTCACGTGCCAGCAGGTCGGTGAACTGGGCGGCAACCGTGCGGGTGTGCAGGTTGCCCAGCTCTGCCAAAGCAAGGCGCAGGTTTTTTTGGAAATGAGGATAGATTTTCGGCAAAAACTCGCTGGTAAGGTTTTCCGATAGCGTGCCGATTTTGTTTAGATTATAAGCCAGCGGGTCACATTCGATATCCGCCAGTTGCTCACGCAATAGCTCTGCTCTAGCTTGCAAAATGTGCTGCTTTTCGGCGGCAATTGGGTTATGGTCGTTCTCCCGCTTTTCATCAAACTCGTCAACACGGGCGGTCAGCACTTCAATTATGCCATGCATTAGCGGGTTCTCCACCGTCGGCAAGGCGGCCACATGGCGATACACATCCATTAAATTCGCCAAACTTACATAAATGGCTTCATCATTTTTGCCCATAGTCGCAAAGCGAGCCGCACTGCGTTGCAACTCAACACAGGCGGCTTCCTTTAAGCTGGCAAGAAAATTTCCTGCCTCAATTTCTATTTGTGTCCGGGTAGCGTTGGCAAAAGTCTGCCACGACAACCAGAGGGCTTGACGCTCGGATTCGCGCATTTTTATATTCCTTACATTAGTTTCGCGGGGCTCTGCCCCGCACCCCGCCCACTTTTTTGAAAAAAAGCGGGGCAAAAAACTTTAATTTTGAAACACGCGCATGCGTGTTTCGAGTTTTGCATTGTGTATGGCTAGTGCGTAATGATAGGGGTACAGGGGACGAGTCCCCTGGCGGGAGTTTGAGGGCAGAGCCCTCAAGGTCTTCTAGTAAAGCTCATCTACAGAAAGTTCTGTTACAACTCCATCCGTAGATAAACTGCGGGCGGTTACGTGTAGCATGTTGTCTTGGCCTACGTGGAAGATTACGTTTACTTTTTCTTGGCCGCGTGGGCCTTGGGGTATGCCGCGTAGGGATGTTCCTGCTAGGCGTTTCATGCCCTCGCGGTTAACTTGCGGGTTCTTGTCTTCTAGTGGCATGGTGCTTTCGTATACTACTATGGCCATGCTGGATACATTGTCGAAGTTGGTCATAAGTGGCTCTGTGGCTGATATGGTTAGGCCTTCGGCTGGGATATCTAGGCCTGGGGGCACTATTTCCATAAAACGGCGTCCGGCAATTTCTAAGCCAAGCGGGTGTATGGTGCGTTCTTGTACCACAGGCCCGCGTACGGTTGGCATCATAATCATGTTGCAGTAATGCGCCGCGCCTTGGGAAATGCTGAGTGCTGGGCTAATGCGAGACTTGAACGGCTCTTTTTTGAACCGCTCGGTAATGCGTTCGCCTACATATAAAATGGAGGAACTGCCGCCTACTAGGAAAACTTCGTCTATATCGGCCTCGGTTAGGTTGCCGGCTTCCAGGCAGTGGGTAACGCATTTTAGGGTTTCATCCACAAGGTCGCATACGGTTTTGCCTTCGAATTTCTCGAAAAGCTCGGGGCTGTCGCCAAGAGGGTTAACGCGCTTGTGGGCAAGGAAGTCTTCCCGCGTTATTTCCATGTTAATGTTTACGATGCGCGGCTCTTGTATGATTGGCGCAAGGGTGACTTTGGTGGACTTTGTTTGGCTCAAGCGTTCTTTTGCCTGGGTTGCGGCTTGTTGCAAGCGCACAAGTGCCACCTTTTTTTGGCGTTTGCTAACGCCGTCGTCGGCATTTTCGTCAAACAGGTCGATTTCTTCGTTTGTTAGCTTTTTGAACTCTTCGTATACCGTGTCCATGATAATTTTGTCAATATCATTGCCGCCCAGGTTGTTGTCGCCGTAGGTGCTTACTATGGAAATTGTGGGCTCGCCTGCTTCTTCTACTTTAATTTCCAGCACGCAAGCGTCGAATGTGCCGCCGCCAAAGTCGTACACCAGCACTTTTTTGTCGCTGGACTCGTTTACTGCATATGAAATGGCAGAGGCGGCCGGCTCTAGGCGCAGGTACACACTTTCCGGGTCGAAGCCAGCTAAAATCGCGGCGTCGCGAGTCATTTTCTTTTGCTTGTCGGTAGAGTTTGCGGGCACAGTAATTACACAACCAGAAAACTCGCCTGTAATGCCAAGCTCTTCCTGGGCGTATTCGTCGGCTTTTTGCTTTAGCGCGCCCAAAATTTCGCCCGCAATTTGCTCGGGGGTGAACTGGTATTCTTTATCGTCTACGGCAATTGTGATTTTTTGGTCGCTGCCAAGGTAGCGTTTGATGGACAAAATTGTGGACATTGGGTAAATAATGGCTGCTTCCCTGGCTTGTACACCAAAGATGCGCGATAGTTTTGTGTCGTCCTCTGGGTCGGACTCGAACTGTATCGCTGTTGGGAAAATGTTTGAGCCGTCGATGGGTATTGTCTGCGCTTCGCCATCGCTAAAATTGTAAATACTTACTACAGAGTTGGTTGTGCCAAAGTCTATGCCCAAAAACAGGCCGCGTTCTGTGTCTAGTCCTAAAGTTCCCATAATGTTGCCTCCTAAGTTAGTGTATATTTGACTATATATACGTGGGGTTTTGCGAAATGTATGATGGTATTATCGCATATGTGGGCATGGGTTTCAAGTTGAAACACGAACTGCGTTGGCCCGTATTTCGTACAGTCCAATTTTCAACTGGTAACCAGATCCAACCAGTTGAAATTGGTTTGCATATGGGCTGCAATTAGGTTATCATCTGTATATATCAGTGCTGGAGAGGGTTTTGCGAAGTGATTTTTCGGAGCTACCGGGCGGGAATTTTCCTAATTTGTGCTACACTTGCAGTATCATACATACCCTTTTTTTCTACCATTGCGGAAACAGAACCAATTTATGAATCCCCTTTCCTAATCCCGCCGCCATCCATGGCAACACCGGCGGCTTTAATCGCCAGCACAAAGGAAGCGATAAATTACGACATAGCACGGGGCTGGGAACGAAAATTCGCCCAGGTGGAAGCAATAAGAGCCGCCCGTCCGCCAATGGTGGCACTTACATTTGACGACGGCCCGTCTGCGCATACTTCTCAAATACTGGATATTTTGGAATACCACAACGCCCGCGCAACCTTTTTTGTTATCGGGCGAAGCGTGAAATATTACGCAGACACCGTCCTGCGCGCCCATGAGCTGGGCAACGAAATTGCCAGCCATATGTACACCCACCAACTACTAACGCGCCTTTCCGATGAAAGGATAAGACAGGGCATAGCAGCGGGTAGTAACGCCATTGCCGCCGTCATCGGCTACTCGCCAACCATACTGCGCCCGCCTGGCGGCGCAATAAATGACCGTGTTGTGTACCTTATCCGCCAGGCTGGATACGCGATAATTTTGTGGAATATAGACACCAACGACTGGCGCGACCGAAACGCGGATATTATCTACAGGCGAGTAATGCAAAACATACGTGACGGCGATATAATTTTGCTGCATGACATTTACCGCACCACTGTACAGGCAATGGAGCGTGTGATACCCAGCCTTATCGAGCAGGGATTTTATCTGGTAACAGTTAGCGAATTGCTATATTATGTACATGGAAGGCCGCCCGTGCCCGGCGAGGTGTACTTCCACGGCCGCGAGGTCAATGGCCGCTGATAATTCCGTGTCCAAGGCGCACTCTGTTGTTATCCACAGTTTGAGCTTTTTATGGCCATTATAGGCAATTGCCGCAATGTTGCCGCAAAATTTATCAAATATTGGCCAAAAACCTATTGCATTTTTTTGTAGAAACCTGTATTGTTACAAAACAATCGCAATTGTTGCGAAAGTGTTAAGTAGGGGACGCCGCCCCGTAAAGCGCCAAAAATGCAAAAAAACAGAAACAGAAAAAAAGGAGCTAACCCCATGAAAAACCTAGTGAAAATAGCAAACGCCAGCGTTGACCATATTACCCCCCCCC
>Ga0123355_10000582_pt1 | contig 49231 bp, 41 predicted proteins | sample TergutEmb28metaG_3_FD_89872 | JGI IMG/M metagenome (GOLD analysis project Ga0123355, IMG submission 89872) | Embiratermes neotenicus P1 segment gut microbial communities from Petit-Saut dam, French Guiana - Emb289 P1 | ecosystem: Host-associated > Arthropoda: Insects > Digestive system > Gut ...
ATAATAGCGGGCAAGAAAATATTCGCAGTGGGTGGCGACAATCTTATCTGCTGTTTTGATGAAGGAATGACAAAAGATGTAGTCGTTGCCATAGCCAAACAAAAACCGCTTTACGCAGTTTTTAGAGACTCAAGCTTTAAGGACGACAGCACAATGGTATCGTTTGATCAACTTTTTAAGACTTATAGCCCTATGACGGAAAGAAGGGTGATATAGTAGTGCACAGTGCAACAGTGCTCAACGCTCAATGAATAATGAATGCTGAAAACTAATAGTAGGCACAATCATTGTGTACTGTGCGCTGAACACTGAACATTGTTAAAAAAGAGTTGTGAAAGAAAACATTGTTTTAGATAAAGAAGAACTCACCCCCCTAATGCAAATTGCATTAGGGGGGTGAGTTAGTTGTGTGAGATAAAATAAACTACTATGTTAAATTTTACGCTTTACCGTTACAGCCTAGAACTTTTACTAGTTTATGCTCTACACATTCTGTTATTAAATCTCTTGCTGGTGACAGGTATTGACGAGGGTCAAAGTGTGCAGGGTTGTCGTTAAAGTGGCGACGAATTGCAGCAGTAAAAGCCATTCTAAGGTCAGAGTCGATGTTTATTTTACAAACAGCACTTTTAGCAGCTTTACGAAGCATATCCTCTGGGATACCTTTAGCGCCAGCCATAGAACCGCCGTTGTCTTGAATAATTTTTACATACTCTGGCAATACAGAGCTTGCACCATGTAATACGATAGGGAAGTTAGGAATTCTTTTTTTGATATCATCTAAAATGTCAAATCTAAGTTTGGCTTCGCCCTTAAACTTAAAAGCACCATGGCTTGTACCGATTGCAATTGCTAGCGAGTCAACACCAGTTTCTTTTACAAATTGTTCTACTTCAGCTGGATCGGTGTATTGAGCGTCAGATTCGCAAACATTTATATCATCTTCAATTCCAGCAAGACGGCCTAATTCCGCTTCAACAGTAACACCTTTAGTTTTTGCGTACTTAACAACTTGTTGAGTAATTTTGATATTTTCTTTTAGAGAGTGATGAGAGGCATCAATCATAACCGATGTAAAACCGTTGTCGATACAAGATTTACAAAGTTCAAAGCTATCTCCGTGATCTAAGTGAAGTGCGATAGGAAGTTTTGAATCCTCAACTGCAGCTTCAACTAGCTTGCGTAGATAAAGCGGATTAGCGTATTTTCTTGCGCCTGCAGACACTTGTAGTATTAAAGGCGCTTTTTGATTTTTAGCAGCAGCAACTATACCTTGAATTGTCTCCATATTGTTTACATTAAAAGCCCCAATAGCGTATCCGCCTTTATAAGCTTTCTTGAACATTTCGGTTGTATTTACTAATGGCATTTTCTTTTTGTTTCTCCTTAAGGATGGTAACATTTTGCTATCATCCTTAATAATTATACCATATAAACTTTTATCGTGCAACTTTTTATATGCAATTTTTGCTAGCTAAAATCATATATATAGTTGTATGGAAAAGAGGGCGAAATTTTTTAGATATATTATTGCGAATGTAGTTTTGATAGCAATGCTAAGTGTTACGATAGTATTAGTGTCGACAATGAGTTTTTCGGATAGTATACCAACGCTAGAACCTGTTAGAAGAGGCAAAAGCGATAATTCAGTCGGGTTAGCTTTTGTAGTTGATAGAAACGATAATATAAATGAACTGCTTGAAATTCTAAACCAAAAAAATGTCGTGGCAACTTTTTTTATAAGCGGAACTTCTATTATAGAGAATTCTAGCCACTTAAAACAAATTTATCAAAGCGGGCATGAGATTGGCAATAGGGGTTTTTTTAATGTTGACCATACGCAGCTAACAGCGGATAGAATAATAGACGAAATTGATTTAACTCATAAACTAATATATAATCTAATAGGTAAAGCCCCAGATTTGTTTTTGCCCCCCTTATACAGTTATTGCGAAACAACAATAGAGGTGGCAAAAGCGTTAGGTTATATAACAATAGTTCCGGAAATCATATTAGATGGACAAATGACCATAAGCAACATAAATAATATATTAGCAAGTTTAGAGGGAGGCGAGTTTTTAGCCATGAGTCCGTGCATAGCAACAATAGAAAAACTACCAAATATTATAAATAGTATTTTAGAAAAAAACTTTTTGATAGAAACTATTGGCGAGTTGATTTAGTTAGGGCGTTGTGTTAGTGAACCTTATCCTTTTAGAAATCACGAAAATAGATTTTCCTATGTGCTTATTTAATTGATTTCGTTTTGGAATTTTGATAATATTTTATGTGTGTTAAATAAAGTGCTATTTACAAATTTTTGTAGGAGGAGAAGTGTGGCTTAATATGAATGTAGCAATAATCGGGGCAGGTAGTGCAGGGCTTATGTGTGCGTGCGCCTTAAGCAAAAAGCACTCTGTTACAGTGCTAGAAAAAAATTCAGATGCTGGCAAAAAGCTGATGTTGACGGGCAAGGGGCGGTGCAACTTGACTAATTTGGTCAAGCCTTGTGAATTTTTGCAATCGGTTTTACAAAACTCCGAATTCGTAAAAGATAGTCTTTTAGAATTTACTCCTAAAGACACGGTTAGTTTTTTTGAAGGCATTGGCGTCAGGGTTCAAGCAGAAAATAATAACAGGGTGTTTCCTAGCCGCGATGGGGCATCTGCTGTTAGGTATGCTCTGCAAAAACATGCGGAGTTATCAGGTGTAAAATTTATATTTAATACTACTGTTGCACGCATAAATAAAAAGAACTGTTTTAAGGTTGTTACATTTTGTCTAGAGAATAAGCAAGAGAGTGTGCTTGATTTTGATATTGTTATAGTTGCAACAGGCGGAATGTCTTTTCCTGCAACTGGCTCTACAGGAGATGGCTATGCAATAGCAAAGAAGTTTGGACACAATATTATTTCGCCGCGAGCGGCTCTTTGTGGGATGCGACTAGAGACTCAAATTGGTTTGCCAGGTTCAAGCGTAAATTGCAGTGCCTTAATTATTGACGAAAAATCTATTCCTGTAACAGAAACGGAAACGGGTGATATGCTTTTTACTAAAAACGGTGTTTCTGGCCCTATTGTTTTTAGATTAACATCAATGTTTAAGAATAGCCTAATAGATAAACATTTTTTGCAGGTAAATTTTGCGCCTAATCTTGTAGAGGAAAAATTGCAGGCAAGGTTAATAAAAATGTTGAAGGAAAGCTCTCGCAAAAGTTTGTTTTATGTCTTTAGAGAATTTGTGCCTATCGCAGTTGCTAATTGGCTAGTAGAGGCAAGCAAATTACCTAAATCAAAACCTTGTGCAAATTTTACAAAGCTAGAGATTGAAAAAATATTTTTAATGATTACACAGTCGCGTATTCCAATTATAGATTTTGAGGATATAAAGACTGCTACTATTACTCGTGGTGGTATAGATGTTAACAAAGTTGATTCTAATAGTATGCAGAGTAAATTAGTTAGTGGACTATTTTTTATAGGTGAGGTCTTAGATGTCGATGCTTTAAGTGGCGGATTTAATTTACAAATTGCATTTTCTACTGCCAATTCTTGTGCAAAAGCGTTAAACCAATATTAAGGTTACAGAACAAGTCTAATAAAAAAATCCCCCATCGCAGGAAAGGGGATTTTTATGTGATTCAACTATTTTTATGCAATTGCATTATAAGCTAGATTTACCGAATTTGGCACACCAAATATAACGAAATAGCTAGATATTTTTTTTATGCGGGTTTCCAAACAGCTGTCGCAAATGTCGTAGCCGTAGCAGTCGTCTTCGTTTTCCGTGTCGCAATATCTTAAGTATTCATCTGTACAGTTGCAGTCATTGATATCTAAATTGCCTACATAACAGGGAATTCTTAATTGATTAAAAAATGCAGTAGCATTCTCTATCGTGTCAAACATTATAACAACAGCATAAGGGCTGTTTGTGTTTGATTCGTGGTTGATATCCTCGTTTGCGTTAATTCTATCAACAGCTCTAAATGACGCCAAAATTCCTTCTCTTTCGCCATACCTAGAATGTAACCCAGAGTAGCCAATTGTAAAGCCCGCTTCAGATAGATATTCTCTAGCCGCTTCAAATTGTGTTTGAACGCTAGCGTTAGGGTGAGGGATTGGGGCGTTGATTGTACCGCAGCCAGTAAAGGCAACAAATACCGCAACGCTTAAACTAAGTGCAAAAAATATTGCCAAAATTTTCTTTTTCATAATTATAATTTCTCCTTAAGCGTTAGCTGTGCTAGTCTCGTCAACAGGAACATGGGCAATAGTCTCTTGAATTTCCGCGTCTGCTTCATCTTCTGCATCGGGTACATAGTTTTTGTCAAAATATTTACCAAGTGTTTTAGCGTCATAACTTTTGGGCATAAGGAATGTTAGTCCTACAGCACCAATGTTTGCAACTGCAATTATTAACGGAACGAGCATTCCGCCAATAGGCACACGGTAAATATTTTCGTACAGTAGAATAGGGTTCCACGCACCGCCAGGGGCAGTATAGTGTCCTACAATATTATAATCAAAATAAGGTCTAACTACATAAAGGTCGCCGATACCAACAAGAAACTCCATGTACACAAATATTGTAAGTGCTGTAAAAATTGCCATAACAACGGTTTGTGCCGCAAAGTAGGTAGCAGTGTTATTCTTTTTGGTAACCTTCATTTCAACTGCTGCAATTTGACTTGGAGTAATTAGAATTGTACTCATCATACCGCCAATACCAAAACTGCAAATTAGTCCGCCAATTGCGATAATTGCAACCCTTAGTGCAATGTTGTTAGGAATTAGCCACGCAGAGCCAAAGAAGAATGTACCAGTACCAAAGAGGAATGTTATAAGAACTATCCTAAAGGCAAATCGGATACCTTTCTTTTTAATAAGTTTGCCAAATAGCCAAAGGGTAAACGGAACAGGGCCAAACGCACAAACATTTACAATCATTGATGCCCAAGCGGGGGCTTGAGCTACACCTGATACAAGGGCATTTTGAGAGCCCAAAAACATTTGAAGTCCGATATAATAAACAGCCAATACAAGTAGCCACGGCCAAAAAGCACGATTTTTGAAAACCCTAAATATTTGCTTAAACATATTAGGGCGTTTACTATCCGTTGCAGCCGCAGCGCTGTTATTGTCTGCGGCAATTGACATATCGCTAGCAATCTGAGCTTCTGTGTTATCAGTTACACTTTCGCTTGCAGCAATAAGTGCGGCGTCGCTTGCCACTACACTTGACGCTGTACCCCGAGTAACACTTAAGATAGGCATTTCAACGGCTTCGCGGTAAGGTAATTTTGAATCTGCATCTGTGTCGATACTATCTAATTTTGCATTTGCAATTTTAGTTTGCTCGGCGGCTTCGTAAATATCGGCGGCTCTTGCTAAATCGCCACTTTTATCCAGTCCATTAACAAGCCCTTGCTTTTTAATCATAAAGACAGGTATTAGCGAGGTTGCCATAAGTGGTGTTAGCATTATTGCAACTTGCATGATGTTCATGTTTATTGCAGATGCTACCATAGGCATAACAGCATAGGCCAGGGCATACAAAACTGTATCAGAACTTGCTTTGTAAAATGCAATTCTGGTGCGTTGCTTTCTGTCTTTACAAACTAGTGTAAGGCTAGAAAAAAAAGCTACAATGTTCATAGTGTACGATGTAAAGAATACAAGTGCCCACATCATGAACCATACGGTATTGGCGATACTTTCTGGACGATTGCCCGCAACAGGTAAACCAATTGCAATAGCACTACCAATCATTGGCAATAAAGAAATAAGTATAGGCAATCTTATTTTCATTAAAGGATTTTTCATGCGGTCGACTACAGATGCTAGTGGCACCTCAATAAGTCCATCAAATATCCTTCCGATAAAAAATAGCACCGCAAACAACCCTGGTATTACAATGGGGAATGCGGCAAATGCCCAAACTTCTATATCAACCCTTAAATTGCTAGGGTCAAAAGCATTGGGTATATATGCCATAAACATCGCCATTATAAGCAATGGGCCAAAGCCTGTTAGCGCATATAGGAATTCTTTTTTTCTATTGTTTAACATTTTTCTCCTTATAAATGACTTATCTTGAACAAAACAAGCCTATTTGTATAAAAAACATTATATCAAATATAGCTTTATAAATCAATGGCTAATAAACTTAATATGGCAAATTAGTGCAAAATTTGACAGAGTTTTAATATAAAAGAATACATAAATAAAATACAAATTAACATAATTTACATATAATGTAAATTATCAAAAATTTTTAGTATAATAATATATCACAAATCGCACACTAAGTAAATAAATAAATTTTTCAAAATCGAAAAAAAGTGGTCAGTTTTTAATGGTAAAGAATAGATTAGTGGCACTCATATTAAGAATACTATTTTGCGGATTGGCTATAAGCGGGCTAATATTTGGTGCAAATTTTGGAACACCTCTTGGCAGGTGGTTTTTTTACACACGGCAGAGTAATTTATTAGTTGCTGCACTTTTTTTGTATCTTAGTATTCGTACGGCTGTTGCTATTAAAAAGAGCGGTAAAAAAGGCAGTAGTTGCTTTATTCCAAGGCTTCAAATGGGCATAACGCTTATGATTCTCTTTACCCTTGTAATTTTTTGGGCGGTACTGGCACCATTCGCTACTAAACATGGTTACGATAGATTATGGACATATGGCAACCTTTCTACTCATTTTTTTACGCCAATTGTTGCAATTGTAGATTATATTTTGTTTAACGAGCCGGGCAAATTAAAAAAACGGGATATAGGTTTTGCAATGCTTTTTCCGCTTGCTAGCATAACAACTGCTTTTATATTAGGATTTTCAGGTTTTGTTTTTTATATAGATGATAGTGGCACAAACTACAACTTTCCATATTTCTTCATGAACTATAAAATTATGGGTTTTTTGACAATAGTCATAATGCTGGGTCTGTCTGCCATATATTTTACTTTTGCATTGCTTGTATATAGATTTGATGTGCGTAGGGCAAGACGACTAAAGGCAAAATTGTAAGAGGTGCTTTTTGGAAACCTTACCTTTTCTAATGTTCGACGACGGCAAGACTAAATGGTTAGATTGTTAGCTCTCTTTTTTCAAACTTTTAGGAAATGCTTACCAAATTGCTTATAGGAATGCTATTAGATTTGGAGCAATATTTTTTTGTTCATAAACTAGCAGACTGGTACATATATATAATTTAGTCTGAATTGCGTAAATGGCAAGTTTGCTATTCGACACTATTCGACAAAAAAATAAAAATGTATATAAAATTAGCGTATACAAAATCTGATAAAATAAAAGGGCAAGCAACTCGATGAAATTTTTAATCTTAAAGAAACGGTCTTTAATAGTGGCAACAATCATGGTGAGTGTGTTAGCGCTAGCTATATTAGGCGTTGCGGTAAGTGGTGCGGCTGGAGTTTTTTCTAACCAAAGCATTCGCAATCATCCTATAAATTCTGTTGAAACTACACAGACAAGTGTGGCACTAACATTTGATGCGGCGTGGGGTACGGGTAGAACTGAGGCCATTTTAGCTGCATTGGAAGAGCATAATGTAAAGGCAACTTTTTTTGTTACTGGAGCTTGGGCAGAGAGAAATCCCGATGTGTTTAGCAAACTAGTTAATAGTGGCAGGGTAGAAATTGGCACACATTCTAATACTCATCCGCATATGACACGATTAAGAAGTAGTCAAATTCAAAACGAGATTAGTACTTCGCTTGATGTCCTACAAAACCTTACAGGAACAAGACCAGCGTTATTCAGAGCCCCTTATGGCGAGTATAGCGACGCTGTTTTATCAGCGGCTGCAAATAATAATTTGCAAACAATTGGTTGGAATGTTGATGCAAGAGATTGGCAAGACCTATCAAGTTATGATATAGTTAATCGTGTGATGACAATGAGTGAAGCTGGAAGTATTATCAGACTGCATAATGACGGCAGAAATACAGCAGCGGCACTTGGCGGAATTATTCAAGGACTAAAGAATAGAGGGCTTAGTATTGTACCAGTTAGCGAACTTATACATACCACTAATTACACAATAGACCAAACTGGCAGACAACACAAGGCGGGTTAAAATACTTATGAACAACATAATCAAAGAACAAAAAGAGCAAGCGGAAAATATATTTCTGCTAAACAACAAAGTTTATCTACATGGATTTGTGGATAGCGGACTAACATATAGTCATGAACTTTTTGGAGAAGACTTTTACGAATTCAATCTAAAGGTGCCAAGGCTATCGAGTCAACCTGACATTATTCCTATTACGGTATCAAGTCGTTTGCTTGTGGATAACAAGCTAAATTTAGGTGATGCTATAGGTCTAAACGGACAGTTTAGAAGTTACAACAAAATTATTGAGGATAAGTCCAAGCTTATGCTTACAGTTTTTGTGAGAGATTTTTGTGAAAAGCAGGGCGATAATCCAAATATGGCAGAGTTAAAAGGGTATATTTGCAAACCTCCGATTTATCGCACAACTCCGTTTAATCGTGAGATTTGTGATGTATTGCTTGCAGTAAATAGAGCATATAACAAATCAGACTACATACCATGCATAGCATGGGGAAGAAACGCTCGTTTTGCAAAAAGTGTAGAGGTGGGTAGCCGCATTACGATTGTGGGTAGAATTCAGTCAAGAGAATATGTGAAAAAGTTCTCTGAAGAAAAGCAAGAAACCAGAGTGGCGTACGAGTTATCTATTAACAAAATAGCACTAGATGACGGAAACGACGATTTAATCGTAAATTAAAATATATAGTTATTTTTTATAATAAATAAACCAAACCGCAATTGCTGATATTTGGCAATTGCGGTTTTAATTACATTTCATAAGTGAGGTTTACTTTGATAATTGTTCCCGCAACTGTGTTACTAGCTTTGTATATTATAAACTTCATTCGCAAATACTAATTGCAAATGAATGGTGGCAAAAAACTCAATAGCAGGCTGATAATGGTAGTTTTGTGTGTCGTGTTTTTTTGTGTGTCGGTTAGCGGGTTTGCGTTTTTTTATTCTCAAAATCATTATTTTGGAGCTTTAGAAACGGTTAGTCGAATTGATACAAGCGAGAGTGTTTATATTGGGGGTATGGCGATTGGTATCAGTGTAAAAAGTGACGGTGTGATGGTGCAAGAGCTTATTGAAATTCAGACGGCTTACGGGCTTGCTATGCCAAAAAGTAACTTGCAAGAGGGTGATATTATAGTAGAGATTAATGGGCAAAAGATTTTTAATGCAGATGATATTACGGTACTACTCGAAAATTATTCAAAAAATGATAAGGCGCTTAGTGTTAGGGTGCTGAGAGATACTAAAGAAAAATTGATTAGTGCGTATCCTATGTTAGAAGAATATACCGATAATTATAAGTTAGGGATTAAGACAAGAGATTATGCAGAAGGCATTGGTACGGTTACTTATATCAAAACAAATGGTGAGTTTGCGTCGCTTGGACACCCGATAAACTCAAATGGTGGTAAAAGAATTATTCCATGCAATGGTGGCAATATTTTTGATTGCAGAATTTCGGGTTTTAGTAAAGGCAAAAAAGGAAATCCCGGTGAATTGAGAGGGACATTTGCAAATCAAAGTTCGCCTATGGGTAAGGTTGATAAAAATTCTAGATTCGGAGTTTACGGTAAATTTACTTTAATGCCGCCGCCTACAGAAAAAGTTACAATTGCACCTAGAAGTCAAGTTAAAACAGGTAAGGCATATATATATACAACGATAGGTGATAGGCCAGAAAAATTTGAAATTCATATAAATAAATCATTGCCACAAAGTATGGCGTCGGAAAAGGGTATTGTTTTTTCTGTTACGGATAAAGCTTTGTTGAACGCAACAGGTGGTATCTTGCAAGGTATGAGCGGCAGTCCTATAATCCAAGACAATAGATTGGTAGGTGCCGTTACCCATGTTTTTCTAAATGACCCCACAAAAGGTTATGGAGTATACATGGATTGGATGTTTGAATAAATTTATTGTAATTTTTTTGTAACTTGTTGCATATCTATTTAGGTACACATTTATATGTGACAAGGAGGTAGCAAAAATTTTGAGAAAAAAAAGATGTATAGCGATGCTTTTGGCAGGTGGACAAGGTAGTAGGCTTTATGCGCTAACTGACAAAGTGGCAAAGCCAGCGGTGTCATTTGGTGCGAAATATAGGATTATAGATTTTGTGTTATCTAATTGTAGTTATAGCGGCATAGATACAGTTGGCGTGCTTACACAATACGAGCCGCTTCTTTTAAACGAGTATGTAGGTACGGGTGAGAGTTGGGATTTGGATAGGGCAAATGGTGGAGTACATATTTTGCAGCCGTATCATTCTAAAACAGGCGGAGCATGGTACAGGGGTACAGCTAACGCTATTTATCAGAATCGTCATTTTATTAAGAATTTTGATTGTGAGAATGTTCTTATATTATCTGGCGACCATATCTATAAAATGGACTATTCTAAAATGTTAGAAGAGCATGAAAAGTCTAATGCTGATTGTACAATTGCAGTGATTGATGTCCCTAAAAAAGAAGCAAGTAGATTTGGGATTATGGACTATAGTAAGGACAAGCGCATTTTAAGTTTTGAAGAAAAGCCAAGTAAGCCTCGTAGCAATCATGCAAGCATGGGTGTCTATATTTTCAAAAAAGATGTATTGCTGATTGAACTTGAGGCGGATGAGTTGAATGAAAATTCTGTGAATGATTTTGGCAAAAACATAATTCCGCGCATGCTAGCTACAAAAAAAAATCTATTTGCATTTGAGTATGATGGATACTGGAAAGATGTTGGCACTGTTGGCTCTCTTTGGGAGGCGAATATGGATCTGTTAAGCAAAAAGCCACTTATAAATTTATACGACAATAACTTCAAGGTTTTTTCGAAAAATAGCCATATGCCCCCGTGTTTTGTAGCAGATAGTGCAGAGTTAGACAATTCGTTACTTACGGCAGGTTGTGAGATTTTTGGCAGTGTAAAAAATTCTATTATATCTGAAGGGGTAATTATTGAAGAAGGCGCGGTTGTAGAAAATAGTGTTATTATGTGTGGTAGTGTTATAGAAAAAGGTGCAAGGGTAGAATATGCGGTGGTTGACGAGAAAACAGTTATTGGGGCAAATGTGGAAGTGTTAGGTGATGCTAGCGAAATTAAGTTAGTTAGTGGATAAGTAATAACATAAAAAAATACAGCCATTTGTTTTGGCTGTATTTTTTTGACAGTAAATGTAACTATGCTTAATTACGCACAAATAATAGCACAATAGCGCCAATAGTAAGAAGTATAGAAACTCCTGCCATGGCAATTGTTGCCATGAATTTTGGCTTGCTATGTTTTCGTCCCATTACACCTTGAATAATTGCAGGTATGCTAGAGGCTAAGTCTACAGCAATAAACATTAGGCCCCAAAGTATTGTCCACCATAATGTGCCAATTAGTATAATCGAAACCAAAGACAGTATTAGGGCAAAAACGGCATTACCTAGACCACGATTAGCTAATCGTTGTATTCTAAAGTTGTCGTTCTGAGCCTGCATTGCAGCTTGTTGCTCGGGGGACAGATTCATGCCATTAAAAGCATCCATGTTGCCAATCGGCGGCATGCCGTTTTGCATTCCTCCAATTGGATTTCCGAATTCGTCAAACTGTTGTTGCATTCCGCTAAAGTCTAGTGTCGGTCCGTTAGAAAATGGCTCTACTGAATTAGGGTCTGGCATATGTACAGTGTTTCCGCAACTTCCGCAAAATTTAGAATCCGCTGGCATTTGTGCTCCACAAAAAACACAATTCATAATTTTTATCCTCCTTTTAAGAATTTATAGTTAGAACAAATCTATTAAATCAACAGTTGTTCATTATTTATAGTATACAACAAAATTCGATAAAATGCAATAATTATTTGTAACTTTTTTAATTTTCAATCATATACTGTATTTTGGGAGTTTAAGTAAACAAAACATGAAAAAACAGCAAGAGGAAAAAGTAAATAAAAAACTCGCTAAACAGTGGTTAGTTGTTATAGTGCTAGCCGTTTTTATTGTTGTAACGATTGGCATATCGCTAGCCTTTTGGGCAGTGGGTATTTCTAGCGGAGTTGGCGAGAGAAATCCTAGCATAAACATTGGCACGGCAGAGAGAACTTACACACAAGTTAGTTTGTCAGAAGTTCAAGACCTAACAAGTGGTAGGCTAGTTCCGCAAGCAATTCCTTTAACTGAGGGCACAACGCACACAGTTGAATTTTCTAAAAGAGTTGTTTGGCAGGCATTGGAGGGTCAGCAAAATGCAATAAATGTAACCGGAGTTATTGGTAATTTGATTGTAGAGCTTGATTCAGTTATGGTGGGTGGCATAAATTTTAGAGACACACATGCGTTTAGATATAGAGACGAGGGGCAAACAGAATTAGAATATAGATATCATACAGATGCTAGTTTGTTTGAAGTTGATATAATAGCGCCAGATTTTATTGTGGGTAACTGTACGATAGGGGCAGAGGTTAGAATTGTAATAAGAATGAATATTCCAAGGGATGGCTATACTTATGATGTGCTAGCGGGCAGTGATGCGTTGTTTAGTTTTGCCTTTAGGGTGGTAGTGTAGTAAATGAAATTAACATTCACAAAATTAAAATCATATTTGTCTCGTGCAATTATCGCGCTGGTATTTGTTGCCCTGCTTGTCCTTTTTATTTTGGGGCTTAGTTTTCCTAGTGGTAATTTTAGTATGTTTGGGGCTAGGGGAATATGGGTAAATAATTCTGGGCATATGGAGCCATATTTACAAAATAGAGACATTGCTTTTGTAGAAAAGGATAGCGATTTTTATGCCTTGCAAGTAGGAGATAAAGTAGCCTTTACAAGTCGTAGCGTTTTAGAAAATGGGGAGATTAGAGAGATATATGTTATTAGTCAAATTGTAGATAAAATGTATCATCCAGAGACAGGACAGTTAAGTTTTGTAACTCAAGGAACAATGGAGGGATTAGGTTTTGATCCGCATTTATTGACAGTGGACGGCTATAGCTATACTAATACATTCGTGGGTTTATTTAGTTTTAGGGCAAGAAGTTTAGGGCGTTTTATATCCTTTATATCAAGTGCGGCTGGAATTTTTGTTCTTGGTCTTAATATGTTTGCGTGCCTTGTAGCATTTATTCTTATAACCATTGTTTCAAAAGATAATAACCAAAACGAGTTTATAAAAGAAAAATATGATAAAGAAGCTAAAAAGATGGTGGATAAAGAGAAAATAAGTAGAGGAGAAGTTTTGTAAAAAACTTAGAAAGTAGCAAGGGGGCGACTAGTGGCGTCCGATTTTAATCACTAACAAAAAATCACTATGCAAAAATTACACACAAAAACAATTTTAACACTGTCTGCAATTGCAGTAGCAACAGTGCTTTTACTAATCTTTACTTTAAGATTTATGTCGACCCTTACTCATTGGCCAGATGGTAAACATATAAATAACACAAATAGTGGGGGGCTAGCTACAATTGGTACATGGCAACCTAGAAGTATAATTTCGGTTGATTTTGATGATGCGGTAGCTGACCTAAAAGATGCTGATCCGTTTTTGCGATATCAAATTCGTCTTATACATATTTTGGGAAGTTCGAGTTCTAATGAGCGCCCCATAGAACCTGTTAGTATAGCGCAATACGATGTTTTGCTTTTTCATCTTGACGGACACATAATTGCAATGCAGGTCGTAGGTGATATTAGTCCGAACATTTTTTCGTCGTGGGCAGATTTTAGAAGTTATATTAACACAAGGCATAACTCGCTTTTTGATACAAATCAAAATTTTAGTAGTCTAAATCGTTATACTCGCTCGCATGCTGCTATTTTTTATAACGGTTATAGATGGTTTGCAAGACATGACAGTGTAACAAGCGTGCCACATATTAGTGATGATTGGTTTAGGAAAAGCGAAAGGTGGGTGGCGCAAAATTATCCAGTAGGTGCTTTTGTGTCCTATAATAATAGGCAATGGCGAAAGGTTAGTGCCCAGAATTCTATGCCAAATATTGCGCCAAGTGCAAGCAATGCTTCGTGGCAAGAAGTTCCTTTTGTAGATAGAGAGACATTTGATGTTGAGCTTTGGAGTAGTGGCAATAGTTATAGTCGCCTAGATGTTGTCAAATATTATAATGGTTTATTTTATGTGTCGCTTGCTGATAATAACAGTGCTACACCATCGCAGAGTAGTTTGTGGCAAGAATTTGTGCAATTTGACCCTAATAATTTAGTCCCAAGATTTGATGAGTATAGGGCAACTGCTTATCCTATTGGAAGTTTAGTTTATAGGATAGTAGACGGCGAAGTACGATATTTTGTACAGACTCAAAGTTGGCAATCGGTACCAGGGGTAGGCGGCAGTTGGCAGAGAGTATACGATTTTTTAGACCGAACAAGTGTTGTACAATGGAGTCCAACAGCACAATATGGGCCCAGCATGGTAGGCACACTAGTAGAACATAACGGGCTAGTTTTTCAGAGGATGGACGGACACGGCGGAAATTTAGTGGGCATAGAGCCTCTTGATTTGCCGAGTTTTTGGCGACGAATTTTGACTTATGAAGAAACTCAAAATCCAATAGAATTTACGCCAGATTATTGGTTAGGTAATAGGATTTTTCAGAGTACAGCGACAAATGGGAATGTGTCCTTTTATGCACTACTGCCAAATAATCAAACAAATCCACATCACCCGACTAGTACCAGTCACGCATTTTTTAGGCCTGTTAGAGCATGGTCGCCTACTTTTAATTATAGCGTTGTAGGTAGCATTTCGGTTTGGGGTGGTGCTAGTCAAATGAGTCATGCGTATACGATAGATGCCTATAGTGGCCAGAGAATTTTTTGGGAAGTTTATAATTCGCCCACAGGGGCAAATGGTACTGTTTTGGGTGTAGCTCCAAGCGACTATTTAGCAGACGGCATTACACCTAATCCTTTTTGGAGGCGGCATAATTTTAGAATAGAGGAAGATATTTTGGTCACTCGTGTGCAAGGGCGACCTGTGGTGTGGGATAGAGTGCCAAATGTAGATAATCCGCGCAGGCCAAGTGTTACTAATTCTGATTGGGTCAGACGGGCTTTTCCTATAAATGATCAGTATGTAAAAACGATTTTTGATGGTGAAATTACATTGTGGAGAAATATAATTGGCGAAAATAATTCATATGAAGCTGGAAATCCGTTAGGTTGGCAGAGAGCGATTTTTGCCTCAAATAATAATTTTGTGTATACCGTAAATAGTGTGGGGGTTTATAGTTTTTGGTTTTCGCCATCTTATAGTTCAGTTTTTCCTGCTGTTGGCAGTGATGATTGGCAACGGCTTGATTACGGTGTAATTTTGACACTACCAGAATTTTTCTATATGTTAGATGATGTGGGGACTATACAGTATTTTACTCTTACAAGTGGCGGTGCATTTAAGCATCTATCAAATGTTTGGACGGGGCATGGCATTTTTATGCGAAACGAATGGAATAGACATAGTGTATTTGAGATTGGTGATGTAGTGGCATATGGTATTACTTTAACACATACCGTAAGATATTTTGTTATGCGAGAAAACATTAATCCAATGCAAGCGTCTGGTGTGCCGCCGCTGTCACCACTAGGCGGTTTGTTTTGGCAGCCTATTCGTTAAAACAATTGACAGCTAAACTTTATTTGCATTATACTGTATGTATGTTAAGCATGACAGGATTTGGTAGAGGTGTTATTGTCAAGGACACCCGAAAGATTACGATTGAAGTTAAAAGTGTCAACGGCAGATATTTAGACATTATTTTTAGAATGCCAAGGAGTTTAGGTTTTATAGAAGAAGTTTTGCGACAAACTATAAATTCTAGCCTAAAGCGAGGTAGTGTCGAAGTTATTGTTCATTTTGAGAATACTAGCACGGATACAAAAAAAGTCGTGCTAGATTTTTCGCTTGCAAACGAATTTGTCGAAGCTGCAAAAACTTTGCGTACGCAGTATATGCTAGATTATGATTTTAATACAACGGCATTATTAAGAAGTCCCGAAGTTGCCAAAATAGAATTTAGTGATGATGACCCTGTTGTAATAACAGCTTTAGCAAAGAACGCAATAACCGCCGCATTAGAAGAGTTGATTAAAATGCGAAAAGCGGAGGGTGCTGTTATTAAGGCAAATCTGAAAGATTTATCAATGAGCTTAGCTACACACTTAAAAAAGATTGAGAAAAGAGTGCCATTTGTTATTAGTGATTATAGAAAAAAATTAACTTCGCGTATAGTAGAGGTGTTGCAGTCAGTAGAAATTGACCAAGCTAGATTATTAAATGAAGTTGCTTTTTTTGCGGATAAGGTGGATATATCTGAGGAGATAAATAGGTTGTATGCTCATTTAGAGCAATTTAATAAATCGTTAGAATTATCTGAACCAATTGGCAGGAAGCTAGATTTTATTTCTCAAGAAATACACAGAGAAGCTAATACGCTAGGCATAAAATGCACCGATATTGAAACAACAGCTTTTGTATTGTTATTAAAAAACGATTTGGAAAAAATAAAAGAACAGATTAGAAATGTAGAGTAAAGACAGACAATATTTTTGTTTTATTACCTATATTCTGAAAAAAACATAAAAATGACTGCTAAATAGGTAGTCATTTTTTGAGTTGCCCGTCAAATTGCTTGCGGAGATGGGTTTTATAGTGCATACTATAAAGTGTGTGTTGTTTTTACATTTTCAACAAGTTAGCATTTCGACATACACTTTTAAGGAGATTATAAACAAATGAGTTTTATTATATTATCAGATGCGTCGGTAAATTTAGATAAAGCGATGCGTGAAAAATACGATATTGAATCTATTCCGTTTTTGATGACTTGCAAAAGAGACGGAAAGGAGTATGTTGCAGATTCAGATTGGTCGAACATTTCGTCTGCAAACTTTTACGGTAGAATGCGTAAAGGCGACCAGTTTCAGACTACTCAAGTTCAAGTTGTTACTTACGAAGAGTATTATGAAAAATTTTTATCGCAAGGTAAAGATATTTTGTGTATTTCTGTTTCTAGTGGAATAAGTGGTTCTTTTAGTGCTAGCGTTTTAGCTAAAGACAATATAATGAGTAAATATCCCAATCGCAAGATTGTTTGCATTGATAGTTTGCGAGCATCCGGTGGGCAAGGTTTACTTGCAATGAAGTCCTCTATCATGAGGGCAGAGGGTAAAAGTATCGGCGAGGTAGCAGCGTGGCTAGAAAAAAATCGTCATATGGTGCATCAGTTTGGTACGGTAGACGACTTGATTTATCTAAAACGAGCGGGCAGAGTTTCTGGGTTTGCTCATACAATGGCAAAAATCTTAAATATTAGACCAATTGTTGGAGTTAATAGAAAAGGCGAAAACCAATCTCTTTCTAAAGTTAAAGGGCGTAAAAAATCGCTATCTACTATGATAGATTTAGCTAAAGAAAATGTAATTAACCCAGAGGAACAAATAGTATTCATTGTTCATGCTGATTGTTTGGAGGATGCGGAAAGCCTTAAAAAAGATATAATGACAGCTATTCCATTCAAGGATTGTTATATAAATGTAGTAACAACAGCAGTTGGGGCAAGTACTGGCCCTAGCATGATGGCAGTTTATTTTTTTGGGAAGGAAATAACGAAGTAGGTTTGCAGCAAACCTCAAAAAAGGATTTAATAACGGAGTAAATAAATACCGTGTTACACGGAAAAAAGAAAGCGGCGATAGCAAACTACTAAAGCAAACAATCGTCGGACATTTAAAAAAAGAAAATGAAAATATTATTAGATACACAAGGCGGGGATAACCCGATAGAAGAATTTGTTTTTGGTGGCATAGAGGCGCTTAAAGCAAATGATGAGTTAGAGCTTGCTTTTGTAGGCAAAAAAGACGATATACAAAACGCAATTTATAAGGCGATGGCAAACTTAGGTAAAAAAGAAAAACCTATTGATGCTAGTCGTATGGAAATTATTGATGCACCCGATGTTATAACTAACGAGGATGTTCCTACAGAGGCTATAAGATACAAAAAGGAGTCCTCTATGGTAAAAGGTTTTTATCAGACAAAAGATAGGGACGATATTGCTGGCATGGTAACGGCAGGCAGTACGGGTGCTGCACTTACAGGTGCTACTCTTATTATTGGTAGGCTAAAAGGCGTACGGCGTGCGGCGTTGTGCCCGGTACTTCCGTTATTTGACGGCGGCAGAGTTTGTATTTGTGATGCGGGGGCTAATGTAGACTCTGCACCTGAATTTTTAGAGCAGTTTGCACTTATGGGTAATGTGTACATGAAGGAAATGTGTGCAATCGAAGTCCCAAGAGTTGCACTTGTTAGTAACGGAACAGAGGATAAAAAAGGCAATGCGCTTGTTCAGGCAGCATTGCCACTATTAAGAGAATTGCCCATAAATTTTGTTGGCAATATGGAGGCTAGGGATGCACTAAGTGGCAACTACGATGTACTTGTTGCAGACGGATTTGTTGGTAATGTTATGCTAAAGTCTTATGAGGGTTGTTTTGGTGGAATGTTGAAACAAATTAAAACTGTTTTAACTTCAAGCGGCAAGGCTAAATTTGGTGCGCTATTTGTAAAATCATCTCTTAAGGCATGGGTTAAAAAAATAGGACTTGACGAACTTGCAGCGGCAGCGTTTTTAGGTTGTAATAAACTAATTGCAAAAGCACATGGTAATGCAAAAGCGGCAGAGGTAAAAGCAGCATTAAATCAAGTTTATAAAATGGCAAAAGCTGATATTGTTTCTAAATTGGCGACTGCGATTGGGTAGACAAGAAACAAATCTAACAAAAAATTATAAACCAGATCAATAATGTTATGTTTTAATTTGACATGACATAGTTTTGTTTGTGGCATAAAAGTTTATTTAATGGCGTTTTGAACAAAAATAATCAAATTGTTCAAAAAGTTAAAAACAAAGCAAAAGAGAATGTTTTTTCTTATTAGAAAAATTAAAAGAGAATAATTTTTCTTTTAATTTATTTATGTGAAATCGTTTGACTAGCCTATTTTTAGGGTGCATAATGGGCATTGTAGGCTAAATTAGTATCCTAAAATTGTATAAATAGGGTTAAAAATACTAATTCTACATATAGTAAGGTTTATATTGACAAATTTATTTATAGACCAAAGAGGAGAGAGTTTTATAAGATAAACTTAGTTAATTGGTGAGAGGTTCTACAATGTGTGTAGTTTAGCAATGCGAAAATTGCTGGCAGTAGAGCGATTGACAAGTCTTATGCTATAAAAATCAAACAACAAAACAAATATGATAAATCAAAAACAAACAACATGCAGAGGCGCTAGAGTGGGTAAAAGAATTACGGCTATATTTTTAGTGATGTTACTTGCTTTAAGCATGGCTTTTGCTACAGCGTGTGATGGTAATGGGCCAGTTGTGCCTGCTAATGTTACTTACGCTATAGAAAGAATAAATGATATTCCAGAGAATGTAAATGCACAAAATCGTACAGCATTTGAAAATGCCTTAAATGTGGCACAAAATGCTTTTGATGTGGTAGAGGCAGAAAATAGAAATCAAGTTACAAACAGCGCAAGATTAGGTGCTGCTTTAACGCAGCTTCGCAACTTTGATAAAGATGCGGCGGCGGTATTAGTGCAGCCTTATATAAATGCAGTTGCTAGTCTTTTGCCTTTGGTGTATCCAACAAATACTGTAGCCGATAGAGACGCTTTGGCATCGGCCTTAGAGGTTGCTAACGAAAGGTTTGCAACCCTTGCGACATTTACATTTAGAGGTTCTAACTATAATATTCAAGACAGAATCACAAACGCGGCAGCATTGACAAATGCGGCGACGGCAATTGCTGGTTTTGACACAGATAAAGCTAATTGTGCGGCGGCTGTTTTAGCTGTTTATAATCTAATAAACGCTAGCGTTCTTAATGCTCCAATTAGTGGCGACAACAGGGCAGATTTTTATGCGGCACTAAGTGCGGCACAAACTGCTTTTGGTAACTTGAGTGATAGGCAACAATTAAAAGTTTCTAATCGTGCTAGGTTGGAAACACTTGCAGCTGACTTACTAATATTTGATAGAAACACTGCAAGAAATGCTGCTGTTACTAATGTAGAAAATTTAATCAATGCAGTTAACGCATTAAAACCTTTTGTTTATGTTGTTGGTATGGACATGCAGGAATACTATGATTTTAGTAGTGCAGTTCTAGCTGCGATTACGGCTTATGATTTATTAGAAGAATGGCAGTTCAGAACAGAGGCAGTGGTTGACATTAGAAATTTAGTAAATGCAAGTCTATTAGCTGACTTAGATGATGCGGTTGATATGCTAGATGACTTTAGAGTTATGGCGGCAGATGCAATCGCTGTAAGTGGTGTTATTGGTCTTCTCAATGCTGCTAGTAATTTAAGCCCTAACAATGCGACTAATTTTGATAGAGCGTTATTTTATGTGGCAATCAATACAGCACAAATTGCATACGATAACTTGCGTACAGACCTACAACCAAGTGTTACAAATTTTTATAGATTAGCGCAACTTGTAGCAGAGCTAGGTGTGTTTGATACTGGCGTAGCAAGACAAAGTGCTATTGTAAGATTAGAGGCATACTTTAATGCTAACTTTGTAGAGGCCGATTATCGTCTAGCAGAATGGACTGTATTGGAAGGTTATTTACAAGCTGAAAGAAATTTAATCAATTTGATGACAGAGGCACAAGCTAACGCTTATGTTGCGACTGACACAAACTGGGTTCCGTTTTATGCTGTTTTGACTAATGCGGAAATTACTGATAACGAAAGCGTTGCAGCGGTTATTGCGCTAATCAGTTATAGTGCATTAAATGTAACAATTACAACTGCTAACCGTGCAGCTTTTTATGCGGCACTAAATGCGGCACAAGGTGCTTATAATGCTTTAAGAACTGATTTGCAACCAAGAGTAACTAATAGAGATAGATTAGGTGAATTAACTACTCAATTATTGAACTTTGATAGAGAAGTTGCAAGAACTGCAGCGATTGCTGTTGTTGATGGTTTGATTGTAACTTTAGAGGAGTTAATGCCTCTAGCGACGAGTGGTAATGGTGTTGCTTTTGCTGCAGCTTTAACTGCTGCACAAAATGCTTATAACGCACTTGCTAACTGGGTGTTTAGAAGTGAGGCGGGTGTTAATTTGCAACTATATGTAACGGGTGCTGGTATATTTGCAACTGCAACGCAACAATTAGCAGATTTTGATTATTATTGGGCTAATGTGGCTGCTACTATACCTCAACTTGTTGTTACTAGAGATGGCAATGTGATTGAGTGGAATACTTTGGCACATGCAGTTGATTATACGGTAAGTTTTGATTTAATTTCGTTTGAGGGCGATTTTTTCAGCACGGTTGCAAATCAAACCGTAACAGCTAATTCATTTGATATGTATCTAAGAGGTTTCATAAATGGTTTTATTACAAATGTAAGAGTGGTTGCAAACTTCACAGGTGCTTTAGCGTCTGTAGAAAGACAAGCATTCTTACAAACTCCGCTTAGCATGACTCCAACTGAACTTGTTAACGAAACATTCTTAGTGAGTGATAGTTATACGCTTGCACAAGCTTTTAGAGCGTTGACAGACAATAATCCAGTAGGTGCTAATCGTAACGAAATAATGGCTTTCTTAGCCGATACTGCTTTAGGTCAAATAAGCAATCATGCGGCGGTTAATGTGCGTAGTAGGGGTTTATCATCTGCGAGTGCGTTAATTAGTTTGGCTCGTTTAGATGTTGGCTCTGATACAATTGTAAACTTTAATGCTGATGGTAGCGTTTACGAATCTTATAGACTTATATTTGCGAGCCCAGAGGGAAGTAGTACTGCATCTAACCCTGCTAATCGTCGTGATAGAGTTTACTTTGATAGCAATGAAGGCAATTATGGTACAGTTCATAGTCAGCTAGTAGGTAACAATGCAGGTAATAGTTCTAATCGTGCACCTCAAACTTTACCAGCTTGGCAAAATGCTCAAACTACACAAACGCAACTAAATCCAGGTGGGTTCTTTTCCTACATTATGAATCCAGCTTTTATGGGTGTTGGTAATTCCGCAGCCATGGGAAGTTCTGGACATATGAATATAGGGACAGTTAGTCGTCAAGCTATAACATTTGTTGATGCTCCCATTGCGTCTCAAAGTTTACATGCGAGTGCTCCGTTTGATGTGCCAGAAATTCCGGCAAATTCGTTTATGTTTACCGTTGCATTAAATGGTGTACAAGCGGGTGTTATCAATAGATGGGAACATAGAAGGTCAGGTGGTATTGCTGGTGTTGCTTATGCTGCGGGCGATACAATAGCACTTACTTTTGTTATTTGTGCAGATACTTTAGATATGGTGTCTTTTAGGTCTAGGAGTCGCTATAATGCAGATTCGGGCTTAGGTGCTATTGGTAATGCAGATACTAGGGTAGACACAACAGCAACATTTACTTTCTATGATCACCATACAGCAATGCCTTGGACTGGCGAATTTAATAACCCTGCTATGCCTACATGGGCACAGTTAGGTGCAAGAGACCCTGTAGCATCGGGTGCTTGCGTTGTTGAAGGTACGCTAGTTACTCTTGCAAATGGTGAGCAAGTTGCAGTAGAAACACTTAGACCAGGCGACATGGTTAAAGTTTGGAATTTTTATACTGGTCAATTTGATGTTGCTCCTGTTATGGTTGTTGTAAGAGGTAAGGAAGTGCTGCGTGACATTATTCGTCTTGAATTTTCTGATGATACCTATTTAGAGTTTTATTATGCTCACGGTTTCTTCAACACAAATCTAAGAGAGTTTTCTAGAATTACAGTTGACAATATGCATGAGTTTATAGGTAGTGAATTCAAAAATGATAATGGGAAATCTATAAGACTTATAAATGCAACAGTTAGCTCAAGAGAAGTTGCGGTTTATCAACCATCTACTGCTTTCCACATGGCACTTTACACAAATGGTGTATTGTCGGTGGGAGACTCTATTATGACGCATGGATTAGTGAATCTTTTTGAGATTGACGATAATCTTATGTTTGATGCAGAATTTAGAAATGCTTTAATTGCAGAGCATGGGTTGTTGACATTTGAAGAGTTTAATGCAAGATTACCAGGTTTACCTCTAGAGTTTTTCTTAGCGCATAACGGCCCATATTTAGGACTGGCGTTTGCTTTAGGCATAACAACATGGGAAGATTTTATAAATTTCTTTAATTTCAATTCAGAATTTTTACCTTTATAAAAACCGAAATTTATAACCCCAATCCCAGAATTTTTGGCGGTTGGGGTTATATTTTTAGTAAAAAGCATGTGATTTTAAGGTATAAATGATAGGTTTGTTAGTATTTAGGCTAAATTCATTTGTATTCTTTATGGTTTAGTGGTAAACTAATGATAGTTGATTTTATGGTTTTATCTAAAAAATCACTTTTCTAAAGATAGGAGAAAGCATAAAAAATTATGCCGACATTAAAAGTTAAAAACCTTTATAAGGTGTATCAAAACGCAAAGTATATCTCTGCAAGAAATGTTTCGTTTGAAGTAAACGAAGGAGAGATTTTTGGTTTTTTGGGTGTGAATGGAGCTGGTAAAAGTACAACGATAAAGTGTATTACTGGTATCATTCCATTTACGGCAGGAAGCATTGAGATTTGCGGTTATGACATAAAAGAAAAACCGTTTGAAGCAAAATCTAGTTTTGGTTTTGTTCCTGATAATCATGCGGTTTATGATAAGCTGACGGGTTCTGAGTATGTTAGTTATATTGCTAGTATATATAAAGTGCCTAAAGAGGAATATCAAGAGAGATTTGATACTCTTGTAAAGAAGTTTAATCTACAAAATTCAATCAATAATCAGATTATGAGTTACAGTCATGGTATGAAACAAAAAATTTCTATCATAGGTGCTTTAATTCACAAACCTAAACTTTGGATACTGGACGAGCCTATGGTTGGTCTTGACCCACAGTCTATTTTGGATGTAAAAAATTATATGAAGGAATACGCTGCAAATGGCGATTCTGTAATTTTTTCTAGCCATAATTTAGATACAGTAGAAAAACTTTGCGACAGAGCTATGATAATTCATGGCGGTACCGTTATAGCACTAATTGACTTAAAAGAATACCGCGAAAAAGGTATAGATTTAGAGCAAGAGTTTATGCGCTTGACTTCTGAGGCAAGAGTTAAAATTGATGCTGTGCGTGCGGGGCTATTAAATGAAGAAGAAGAATTAGCTAGCCGTATGGGCAAAAAGAAAGCCGGTAGGGTTATGCAAAAGAAAATTCAAAAGGAAGTTTTTGACGAAATAGAAGCGAATAGCTAAATCATGCGGGCGACAGAATGTCGCCCCTACAATAGCATTTTATTACAAACATAAACAATTTTGATACTTGTAGGGGCGGCATTCTGCCGCCCGAACTATAAACAAAAATTTTCCAATCAAAAGATATGAGTACAGTAAGAACTTTAATTCAATTACAATTTAAGGCGGGGGTTAGGCTAGTAGCTAGAGATAAAACCTTAGCAAAAACGGTGGGCAAGTGGCTAATATTAGGTCTTATCGCCGCCGCATTGCTAACGGGTTTTATCGTTGCGTATTCTATGCTAGCTAGTCAGTTTACGCTTATAAACGCTGGTGTCGATTTGACACTAGAATTTTTGACATTCACAGTGTTAGGGTTTATGATAATTCAAACCTTGTTTTTGATACCAATGCTTATAAAGATACTTGATGTCAATAACGATAGAGAATTACTCTTAAAGTTGCCTGTTAGCAGTCGTCAAATTTTCATATCAAAAATTATCGTTGCATATGCGTTTGAGCTTTTATTTGCTCTTGCAATCTTAGCGCCAATGCTAATGGCATATGGATTTGCAACAGGTGCGTCTTGGTATTTCTTTACGATGATGCCACTGTTTATATTGTTTGTGCCGGTATTTCCGTTTTTCTTGGCAATAATATTACTTTTCCCGATATTAAAAATTACATTATGGGTAAAAAGTAAAACTTCTGTTACAACTATATTGTATCTTGTGGCACTTGTAGCTGCGGTTGTACTTTATATGTTGTTTATTCAAACCTTTGTACGAAATGTTGCGTCTGCTGGTTTTGCACCAATGCTAGGTGATAATGCCGGCAGTATTCAGAACACGGCAAGGTTTATGTGGCCGGCAAGAGCCTTTGCGCTTATGACATACGGCACAGTCGGGCAGTTCTTTATAAACTTTGGAATAATACTTGGCACCAGTGCAGTGCTACTTAGTGGTGCTATATTTATTGCTAATGCTAAGTACAAAAAGTTTTATATGCAGGAGCATGGCACTTATTCAAGTTTTTCGATGTCGGGTGGTTATAGGGGCAGTAACCCTACAAAGTCGGTTGTTAAAAGAGAGTGTCTAAATATTTTTAGAAGTCCTAATTATACATTTCAATTTTTGTTGATTGTTGTTATTACACCTCTACTAATTTTCTTTAGTAACCGAATTGCAAATTATGCAATGTTCCAATCGCTTGTTTTAGGTGGTGGAGCGGAGGCGACAGGGCTTTATCAAGGTATTAGTTTTGAGATATCTACATTTATAACAATTGTACTTGTTCCGCTTGCAGCTAGTTTTGCAGCTAGTAATATTTCTAGGGAAGGTGGTAACATCTACCATACTAAAATTATTCCTGTCGGATACAGAAAACAACTTATTATAAAAACGCTTATTGTTTTTATTCCGATTTTTATTGCGATTCTTGTGGGAAGCGTCCTGAGTACGCTAGGGCATAATGTGCAAGGCACGGGAGACCTAGATGGTGCGACAGCCGTGCTTAGTGGACTATCGGGTGGCGAAGTTGTAATGTTGATGGCAATAGCAACCTTTATGACAATAGGCTATATTTGTCTTGGCACTTATTTTGATTTGCGCAGGCCACTTTGTAATCAAATCGGGACGGGCGAACTTACAAAAGCTACAGGACATGCTAACTTTATTATTGTACTAGGTGCATTAGTTGGTATCGGCTTTGGTGCAATGGGATTATTCTCTGCGTTCTCTGATAGCATCGGTATAAACTTTAGTACAACTGCTTTTAGGTGGTTATTGCTAGCGTTTAGCGTTGTGTTTGGTGCAATTTTCTCGGTGCTTCTCTTTATTGATGGACCGAAACGATACCATAAGTTAGAGCAGTAAATAGTAAGGCGAGTTGTTGAATTTTGCTAAAAATTAAAACAACAAAAGCGTGTTTAACATAGGGTTTAAACTAGCCCGTGTTAGAGACATAGAAGAAAGCGGCGATGACAATCTAACAAAGATTGCATTCGTCGGACACTAAAAGAAAATGAAAAAGACTATTTTATTATTTTTATTTGTACTGCCTGTAATTATTGTTTTATTGATAATAGCGATAATGGGCTTTGTAGGTAGAGCGGTTATGTTTAGACCTATACAAAATGTTACTATTTCAGAAAGAATTTTTGAAAGTAGTCCAAATTTTAATTTGCAGTACGGAACAAACAATTTGATTCTGCTAGCTAGCCCTGGCGAACAAATTGAATTTTTGCGTTATATTATAGTCGAACCACAAGAGGCAGCAAGACAACTTACATTTGAGAGTTCTAACCCTAGCGTAGTTTCGGTTGATGATAATGGTAGAATTAATGTATTGCAAAATATGCGCACAACTGATCCTGATACTGGTATAGAGATTGTAGTTACACATGGCGCTGACAGATTTTTCTCGGTGTTTGTGCAAGTAGCATTAGACGATACTCGCTTTGATTATTTTGGTTTTGACACTGAACTATTCTTGCGAGGCATGAACAACGATTGGGAAGATGAATTTGGCTTGTCAGTAAATTTTGACTGGCAAATTGAGATTGATAGAGATGCTATGCAAGGTGGCAATATTATCCCGATAGGTATGATTTTAGAAAGAGGATTAAATATTGCACCAAATCACTTGTTAAACATTGCTAATCCTAACCGTACGGCTTTTCTTAATAGTCTCGGATTTGGTTCTAGCGATACTAGCATTTTAAGCATAACAAATGCCGATGGTGCGGGACAGTTTGATGCTAGTGTGCTTGCGACAGGCGAAGTAGAGATAACAATTACAACCAATTTTAGAGGTGCAGAATTTAGTGCCGTTGTTTCGATAGTTGTGGTGTAACTCAAAAAGGGTTTAACAACGGGGTTACTAAAAGTCGTGTTACAAGGAAAAAAAAGAGAGCGGCAATACCAAACTTCCAAAACTTGCATTGTCGGATATTAAAAGGTAAAAAAGATATGAGAAATCAAAATTCTAAAAAGTTAATAGGTAAAAAATCATTAAGATTTTTAATAACAACCATCATAGTAGTTGCGTTAGTGTTAGCTAGCGTTATGGCTTTTACTGGTTGTGGCGATCGTGGTGCTTATAGATATAGTTTAAGTAGAACAACCGTTAATCGTATTTTTGCCTCAAGTGAGCAACGCTTTTTATTGCCAGAAATTCAGACAGAGGATCCTAATTATTCAGTAGAGTGGAGCGTCTTAGAGAATAGTATAGAAACTAACCCAGTTGCATTTCTTGACCCTAATGGTATAAATTATACTATAGGGCTTATTGATGTAAGACATGATACAACTAGAGCACATACAATTTTTAGAGCGACTGTTGCTGGTTCTGATGGTATTGTAACGACACTTGATTATACAGTTAATGTAACAGATATGCCGACAGCGTATTTGACGCATATATCATCATCTAAGCATGGACACATAAATTATACAAACAGAGGAATTGCAAGAACAAGAGTTTTTGGGCTTTATGACATTCGTTTGCCTGACGGTACAGCTACTGCAGGGCATTGGGAAGATGACACATGGATAGACGGCACTTGGCGTGATGTAGAATTTGCAAATTCGTCTAGCACATTTGAGCTTATGTGGAATGCCCTTGGCGATGTAGAGCTTGATGTTTGGTTAGAGGAATTTGACGAGATAACAAATCAATTTGTTAGAGTTGATGCTAATAACAGTTTTAATACAAATGTTGCAAGGCTTGACTATGATGCAGATGTTGATCAGCGAAGAGTTACTGTAAATTTTGTAAATGCGGGTACTGTTAGGTTTATAGCAGAATCGGTCGACGAAATCCGCCCAGGGTTTAGGCCACGATATGAGTTTACTTACGAAATAGTAAATGCAGTAAACACATACGATTTTGACGATATAAAGTTGTTGGAGAGATTGGCTAGATACACTTATATAGCTGATGGTGTACGATTACAAAATGGCGATTTTCAAGAAAGAATTGACGGAGCTGAAATTGCAGGTACAAGTCGTAATTTGGGCAATTATATAAATCCAGACAATTATAACGGCTTGCTAAGTTTGCATTTTAACACGACTGAAACTCCTACTCCGCAAAATTATTTGGTCAATACGCCTGCAACTGTACAGTGGGAAGGTTATAGAGATGTAGGTAGCTTTTTTGATGAATTTGCTCATTGGGCGCCTAGTTTTAGATTTAAGGATATTGTAATTAGGTCTACTCATAGAGATAGGAATGAGGCAACAAGGGCAAATGGCAGAATGGAAACATGGGCTGAGGGCACTTGGTTTTTTGGTAGTGTTTTCGGTAACGGAAATCATTTAGATGCAACTCCTTATACAAGGGGCGAGGAAGGCAGATACCGTAATACGCACTCTATGCGTGGTATGCCAGACGGCGGAAGTTTAGGGTTTGAAGGTAGAAGGTTTTTCCCTGGATATGGTTGGGGCGACATCTATGCTTTTTATATGCTTGCGAACAATTCTATTTTAGACAACTTAACGCTAACTGGCGAAAACATTCCGCAAGGCGCTACGGCAATTAGGCTTAACCAATTTAATAAGATTGGTGTTGTTGGTACAAGCATGCTTATGGGTAGAACTAGGGAGTTTAGTATCGGTAGAGCACACAGTGAGGGTAGGTTTGTAACGGGGCTTTATATAGAAGGAATTACTATTCAAAACTCTGTAATAGAAAAAGGACTAACGCTTATAGGCGCTGGCTTTGCTCCTAACGCAAGTAACCCTATAACTGTAAATACTAGCGTATTGAGATTTGGTGGTTTTACGGGCATATTGGGCACATCTTTTGGTGGCGGTATTGGGGATAACGATCCAGAAAATGGCGAGGCTGTTAGAAGCGTTGTTGCTAATCATGGTACAACTTATGCGTGGCGAAGTGAAAGAGGCGGAGTGACAATTCCTCATCCTCATAACGACGGCGGAAATTTTGGCAACTTTGTTGTTGCGCGAAATAATATATTCCACGACATTTCTGTTTCACCTATACTAACAATGCCAAGCCGTTCTGGTTCGCATATAAGTATAGAAGGCAATGACAATCACTTCTTTACATGGTTAAGATCTAACGATATTCAGTTCCCTGAAATGACTGACCCTTATCACGAGGGGTTTGCAAGAGTTATGGGTGGTAGTATCAATGGTATGATTCCAGCACTTCTTAATAGAGTGTTTACCAATAATAATAACGAAGGTATTACAAGTGCAATGATGGATGGTAGAGGGCATAGTTTCCCGCAAGGCAGAAGTTGGGCCAGAACACTACATGCTAGATACGAACAACCTAATGGTGTGTTTTTAGTTAATATTCCTGTTATTATTGTTACAGATGAGGGGCAAAATAAAAATAATTTTGTTACTTTTGAGAACTCTATTTTAAGTAGCGTTGTCGAAAATACGATTGGACTTGTAAGCGATCATGCTGGCGGTGCAACTCCACCGGGATTAAATCAACGATTCGATTTACTGATGTTGCAGTCTCCGCAGTATGCAAATATTGATCCTAGTATTGCTGATGGACTTATTCGTGTTACTGATATGAATACAGAGAGTATCAACGCTAGAGTTGCTAACATGGTGCCAACAGGTACAAATGTGCCTACTATTGTGTCGGGTGCACCAGTTAATCTAACAGCAGGGGTTGATTCTACTGGTGATGTGGTGCTATTTAATGCAGGTGCAAGAAGTTTTGCGGGGCATAGAATAATGTTTAGGGGCAGAGAAGTAGCATTGCAAGATGGTGCATACGATCCAACCAATTCGACTATTACTGTTAGGATAGAGGATTTAATTGAGGCAGGTGCGGATTCGTTTGGTATTTTTAATTTTGATATTGTAAACATTGCAGCAAGGGCAAGAGAGCCAGTGTCTAGTTTTACTATGGTACTTCAAGGCTCAAGAGGTGGTACACCGACGGTTGTTGTGCCAGGTGCTATTGATTTTACAAATGCAAACAGATATGTTGATTTTTCTATAAGTTTGCCGGATGGTGGTACTGTAAACAGTGTTACTATAGCGGGCGATCTAACTGGCAATCCAGCGTTTCAACAAGATACTTCTTTAGATTTTTCTTATCAAATTGGTATATTGCGACTTTTGGGTATGGACTTAAGACATGGCAATAACATGCTTATTGTTCAGACAAGTGCGGGCATGTTAAGGCTAACAGTCGATATTGTTAGACAAACTATAGCTTTAGAAGCAAGACCGGTTGATTTAGTTGAGGATCCAGATTTTTACATGGATATTATAGGACCTGTTGATGTAGATGGTTTGAGAGTGAGTATAGATGGACGAGTATTAACCGCCGCAGAATTTACGCTGTATAATAGCACAATTACTGTGCCTAACGCGGTTATTAGAGCGATTTTAGGGAATAGATACTCTGCGGGTACAAGTATGCCTGTGCTTGTTACAAATAATAATGCTCTAGAGCTTAGTTCGAGACTAAACATTATCGAGCGCAACATAGCTTTTGGTTTTGCAGCAAATGCAATTTCTACACCGTATAATACTGCGGCAGGAATAGATAGTCCGTTTATAAACATAGCGTCAGGGCACAAACATTATACTGATATTTATATAGAGCTTACCAACCATATTGGCGATAATCTTGTTGGCGTTAGTTTTGCAGATACAATGGAAGTTGCGGACGCTAGAGCACAAATGATTAGATTTAGCGACATCGAGTACTCTACAGTTAGTTTACCTGACAATGTTACTAGGATAATTATCCCTGCTTCTGCTGCAATGCAAGCTGGTTTAGTAGCGGGCAACGAGCATAGAATTTGGGTATTTACCACTACACACGGTACACGCACAGCAGAAAACCAAACAATCAGGATTTTTAACGATAACCATGTTTCTGACTTAGACAGGGCACCAAGTTTTATTTCTAATCGTTTTATGGTCGATTTTGAAGAAGCGGTAAACGGTGCGCAAATTGGTTTCTCTAGTGGTACTTTTGCTTATCTATATGATTTGTTTGTATCGGAGCTTGTGGAAGTGCCACTTCCTGACGATTTTGATTTTTTAAGACCAATACTTGAGGCTTTAGGTGCTATGCGTGGCGGAATGATTTATCTTCCTAGTTTAGGTGTTTCATCTATTAGTGTGCCAGATAGTCAAAACTTTAGTCAGTCTACATTTAGTGATACCAATACGATACTTGCTGTTAGGTCAGAAGATGGAGATATTTTGTACGAATTTACAAGAGACGAGATTTTTAGCGGCGATGCTCCAATATCATTCATATTTGCAGAGGGCGGAACTCGTTTACCAGAAACTACTTTGTCAGCAGAAGTGAACATAGGTTTCTTGCCTGTTCCTATTCTTGTGCCTGTTCCGATGCCAGCAATTGACGCTTTTTATGTGACGGGCTTTGACATAAGTAGAGAATTTTTAGAGCTACTTGGTAACGGCGAGTTTACGATAGAAGTTATTAGCAATTTTAACATTAGCTATACGACGCTAGTCGTAACAGGTGTTGCTGAAGTAGATACAGGTCGCTCTGTAAACCCTTGGGTCATCATAGGCCCAATACTAGCTGTACTAGTTGTAGGTGCAGGAGTGTTTGTAGTTATCAAACTTATAAAAAGAAGAAGAGTGACTAAGAGTTAAGTGATTTATAAGATACCCTTTATCAAAAACTTGATAAAGGGTATCTATGTTGTGTGTTTTAACAAGTATTTTTTGTTGACTTATAGTCTATAATTGTAGATAATGTAAGTATGATTAAAAATATGGTAAAAAATAGAATTTTATTGTTTAGCTTAATAGCTCTTGTGGTTTGCATTCTTTTGCTTGCATTGTTTTTTGGCGGCAATTCAATAAATGCTGTTGCTAGTGATATTGTGTTAACTGCCGAGATTGGTAATGATCCAAATGTTCCGCCTGATTTGACAATCGTTTGGATGGTGATAGGTATTTTGGGTGGCACTGTTGTTATAGCACTCATTGCCTTTTTTGCACAAAAAATTATTAGAGAAAAAAGAGAAGATGCCCAAGCAGAAAAAGATTACATTGACGAAAAAATTGAAAGACAAGCAAGAGGCGAGAAAAAACAAGAAATGGAATTTGCTAAGCTAAACGAAACGCCAATTTCAAATGAGGTGAATGAAGTTAATGAGGGCAATAAGCCTAATGAGGAATAAGGCGGATTATTATGCTACCGCCAAAATTGTAGAGGCGGATGTTATCAGTTGCGCGCACTAATATAAAAATCGACTACTTAATATAATGTGGTCGATTTTTATATTGGATAAATATAATATCTAAAAACTTCTCGGTGTTTTTTTAGTATTTTTTGGTTTTTTGAAAATTAGTAACATTATTATGGCTACTGGTACGCATAGTGCTACTATTGTTATAATCATTATATAATCAGGCATTAGGGTTTCGCCAGGATTAAATACTGGCGGGTCATCAGCATAAACCATAACTTTTTCGATGTTGTTTGGGGGAATAGAGTTGGACGCAACATTTGCTGCATGAATGTATCCCCAAGCTGTCTCATGTGCAGAATTAATAAATCTTATAAAGTACCAAGTGCTATTGGTGTGGCCTTGTGGGGGAGTACCTTGTATAGTGCCATAAAAAACAAGTTGGCTACCCCGAGACGCTTGCCCTATAATATTTGTGTCATTGACTTCGGGTAGCAATCGAATATTGATAGAATTAGCGTCAGTTATAACATTAAGGGTTCCAGTAGCAAATTTTGTAACGGGCTCGAAATCGACTTTTGTGACAGCATTTTTTCTAACAAAGCCTGTCAAGTCATAAAATAAGACTTCATAAAATTCGCCATGTTCGCCCGTAACAAGTGCAAAATAGGATTGTGGCAGACTAGTAACAGGACGCATGTGTCCATTAGATTGTCTATTATAAAGCATGACGCCTTCATTTTCTATTTGCACAAAAGGCACCTCTGGGCGATAAATAATCATAGCTCTTGCGTCAGCGGAAATGATTTTTGGTAAAAATAAAAAAATACTAAGCAATGCCAACAGTAAAATAGTTAGTATAGCCGCCAAAATCTGAAACTTAAATTTAAGTCTATTATTATTGTCCATTGCCCATTGTCCATTGTTATTTGAATTGTTTTGCATTATATACATTCTATTATATTATAGACAACTTCAAAATAATCAAAACATTTTAGTTTTTAGGGTCGAAAGTTGTCGTCCTTTATATCGACATAGTAATATAGTCATAGTTTGGGCGATAACTAGGGTTGTCATTGGGTAGTTTGTTTTAATAACAATGCTTCTTAGGAGAATACTAAAACCCAAAAAATCGTTTGTAAACTCCGTAAAAGTTTTTTTATTTTTTGTGCAACGATTTTTGATTGTTGACATACAGTTGTCAACAATGGGGTGTTATCATAGGTACATAGTGTTTATCGCAAAATGTGATAACGATTATAATGATAGGCAAATAGGGAGGGTTTATTTTTTGAAATATAACAACGATGTTAAAAATCTAATCGACAAAGAAAAAAGTATAATTCTTTCTATAATGCAGTTAGAGAAAAGAATAAAAAAATATCGGGGTAGAAACAAGTTAGAATATTATAAGCCGCACGAAAAGCAACTTGCGTTTCATTCAAGTATCAAAAAAAACAGATGGGTATTTGGTGGTAATCGTAGTGGCAAAACAGAGTGTGGTGCGGTAGAGGCAGTTTGGTTAGCGAGGGGTATTCATCCATATAAAGAGAATAGGTCAGATGTCAGTGGGTGGGTAGTTTCCTTGAGTAATCAGGTTCAGCGAGATGTGGCGCAAGGTAAAATTCTTAATTATATTAACCCCGATTGGATTGTTGATGTTAGTATGTTAAGTGGCAAGGCTAGTAACCCTAAGGGTGGCGTGATAGACTATATTACTATTAAGAATGTATTGGGTGGAGTTAGTCGAATTGGTTTTAAGAGTTGCGAGGCGGGACGAGATAAGTTTCAGGGTACTAGTCTAGACTTTGTTTGGTTTGACGAAGAGCCGCCGAAAGATATATATGAAGAATGCTTCATGCGTGTTCTTGATAAAAACGGTGAAATTTTTGGAACGATGACGCCACTATTGGGACTTACATTTATATATCACAAAATTTATCTAAATGAAAGCAAGGACGAAGAGATTTGGCACACGAGTATGGAGTGGGCGGACAACCCGCACCTTGACCAAAACCTTATTAGAAAGGTTTCGTCTACCATGAGTAAAGACGAACTTGCTAGTAGACGGTATGGTAAATTTAGTAGTAGCAAGGGACTTGTGTATTACGAGTTTGACGAATCGGTTCATGTAATAGAACCGTTTAATGTTCCGACAGATTGGTTTGATTTGATTAGCATAGACCCAGGACTAAATAATCCGACATCTGTGCATTGGTACGCAGTTAGTCCAGACGGTATTGTGTATGTTATAGACGAGCATTATGTGGCGGGCAAGGACATAAATTTTCATGCAAATACTATTAAAGGTGTTTGTAATAGGCTAGGTTGGCCGTTAGAGCGGACAGGAGGCTATAAGGCACTTATAGATACTGCTGCTAGTCAGCGCACGCTTAGTGGCACAAAGAGTGTAGTTGAACTTTTTTGTGAAAGAGGAATTGCAGTTAATCCTAATGTAAATAAAGATATATTTGCAGGAATTGCTAAAGTGAAAAGTTATCTAATGGGAGATGGAAATGGTGCTAAATTATTTATTTTTAATAATTGTGTAGAGCTAATAAAAGAAATAAAAAGCTATTTTTGGGCTATGGGTGATACTCCGCAAAAAAAGAATGACCACGCGTTGGACGAGTTACGATACTACATAATGCACGGACCAAGGGGTAGAACTGTTAGTCCTATAAAAAATGAAATAGAGCTTGATAAAGAAAAACTGTTGTCAAGACTAAAAAGACGAGGGAGGAGGTAAATGGAAATTAAAAAACTTTGGCAAGATTTGCCAATAGGGGATTGCGACATTTGCGAAAACGATAAATGTAAGGGACATTTAGATTATGATAGCATATGTGCAAATGTAAAATATTTGAATGAATACGGAGAGAAAAATTTTGAAAAGAACAAAGGCACATTTATCGAGTTAAGGAAAATAATGGGTGATGTTATGCCAACTATATTTTTGTTTGGTTGCGGTCTAGGATTAGATTACCTGGGTGCAGAAAATGTATTCGGCAATGGGGTTAAATATTTGCCAATCGAAAAATGCGATTGGGTTATAAAGAAAACACCTAACTACATAAATTTTATTCCGCCACTACCGCAAAACAATTATGATCTTGAAACGGGGGTCGAGTTGATGAAAATGTGCAACCCAAGGGATGATTTGGTTTTATGTTTTTTTAATTCGTTGTTTATGATGTCGGAGAATACTGACTTAAAAAGAATGCTTTTGGATGCGTTAAAAAAGAAAGCTAAATTTTATTTTGTTGTAAACTATACCATAAACAGTAATTTTCATATGCCGAATGTAGAGAAGAAATTCTTAGAAGGACTAATCAAAGGACTTAAATCAAAAATTAGTTTTAATCGTTTTGAAGTTTTGGATGGTCGTGGTATAATAATTAAAGGTAAGAAAAAATGATTTTAAGTGTTTCAAGAAGGACGGACATTCCTGCATTTTATAGCGATTGGTTTTTTGATAGGTTAAAGAAAGGATATTTTTTGGTGCCTAATCCTTTTATAGATAATAAGAAAGTCGCTAAAGTTGCGGTTAGCCCTGTAAAGGTAGAAACAAATATTTTAGGCGGCAGAGATATTTCTGGTAATATTGATGGCATTATTTTTTGGACTAAAAATCCTAAACCTATGCTAGAAAGATTAGATGAGATAGCAGATTATAAATATATTTTTATGTATACGCTAAATAGCTACGGGGAAGATTTTGAAACTCAAGTTGCACCTATTGAAGAGAGGATAGAAATATTTAAGCAATTAGCAAGTAAAATTGGCAAGGATAGAATGTATTGGCGGTATGACCCCATTTTTTTTACAGAAGAGCTTGATTTTGATTGGCATACTAGTCAATTCGATAAAATAGCTTGCAGCCTGCAAGGAAGCACAACCTCGTGCAAAATCAGTTTTTTAATAGGAAAGCACTCCAAAATGTTTGTTCCAGATTTAAGTGTTAGGTGGCATCTAGTTAGAGAATTTGTGGCTATAGCAAAAAAATATGGTATTACGATTGAGAGTTGTGCTGTTCCTGATGAGTTGGGCATTAAAAAAAGTAGTTGCCTAGATCCCATTTGGTGGGAGAATTTGTTATGTGCAAAACGAAAATCAAAAACGCTAGATAACCAGCGAAAGGGGTGTCTTTGTATGCCATGCGTGGATATTGGAATTTATAATACTTGTACTCATGGCTGTATATACTGTTATGCGAATGGATTTTATGGGTTTAGAGGTGAACCTAAAACGCTAGAGGACGAGATAGTGGGCGATATTTATGATAGAAAGATAGAGCGGTTTTTTAATTATTAAAATTAAGGAAATGTTATGAATAAAAAAATAGACAAAGAAAAACTAGTGGAGTTAGAGGACGACACTAGTATTTATGATGCTCTTAAAAGAAGGGCAAAGGGTTATAAGTCGATTGACGAGGTGCGAGAGTATGTCGTTGACGAGAATGATCAAGAAAAACTAATTAAAGTGAAACGCACGGAGTATGAGGTTCATCCTGATATGACGGCGTTAAAATTGCTATTTGAGCAAGAAAAAGAAAATGAAAAAATCGAGCTAACAGAGGAAGAGCTTTTAGAAATAAAAGAAAGACTAATTAAAGAATTAGCTGTATTAGACAAAAAATAGTTATTGTAAATTATTAGAGTATACTTGTTGTACTCTACAAGCGAAACAAGTAAATAAAAATATAAGTTTAGAGCATAGCGCAGGAAATAGTGGCGTATGGGCTTATATTTTTGTGTTGTCTTTTTTGAAATAGATTAAGCGTTTCATAAAAACAACAAGACCTTCGTATTGAAAAACAAAAACAAAAAGAAACAAGAAGGGAAAAAAATTATGCTTATAGAAAAAGTAAAAGTGCGTATCAGGTGCGAGCTTGGTGCGTGTAAGGAAAGAGCTGCTCATACAATTCGCTTAGCTAGAGTTGGTATAAGAAGCAGAATTCATGTTTGTGAATTGTGCCTAAAAGAATTAGCTGAAGTTATAAAAACGGTTTATCCAGAAAAGGCAGCAGAGGTGGTTAAGGTAGAAACAAAAAAAGATGATAAACCACCCAAAAGCATAGAAACATTAAAGCCGAAACGCAAGAGCGTTAAGGATACAACTGTTTCGATTTGCAATAAATAGTAAACCAGTTGGGTTGTTCGTTGAGGTAATAACAAACATGAAAAAAGAAATAAGTAAAGAAACAAAAAAAGAAGTTAAAGCAACTAAAAGTCCTATTGAAAAGAAAAGAATTAAAGAGCTGATTGCACGACAAAAGCGAGATGAGGAATTAGAGATTGTAAGTTCTGTTAGAGCCGATTTTGAAAGACGAGCTATGGAGCGTCGTCCACTAGAGGCACAATGGCAGCTTAATGCTAATTTTTTAGCTGGTAACCAGTTTTGTGACATTTCAAGTTTAGGAATGGTAGAGGACACAGAAAGAGAATATTTTTGGCAAGAGCGAGAAGTGTTTAATCACATAGCCCCTGTATTTGAAACTCGTCTAGCAAAGTTAGGCAGGGTGCGTCCTAAAATGAGTGTGCGTCCTGCAAGTTCTGACGAAGATGACATTCGTACAGCAAAGACTGCGTCTAAGATTTTGTCGAGTGTAGGTAGCGCTTTAGAGCTAGATGCGTTAACGCAAAAGGCGACAATGTGGTCGGAGTTGTGCGGTTCTAGTTTTTACAAGATTAGCTGGGATAATTTAGCGGGTAAACACTTGGGCAGTATAGGAGTTAAACAAGTCTTTGAGGGCGAGGTGAAAGTTGATGTCTGTCCAGCGTACGAAATTTATCCCTCAAGTCTTAACACCGAAAATCTTGATGAGGTAGAAAGCATCATTCATGCAAAAGCTGTACCAGTTGCGGAAGTGTCGAGGGTGTTTAATGTTGACACAGAGGCAGAAGAAGTTAAAGTGTTTGCACTTAGTAATGTTAATAGCGGTGGCTTGTCTTTGTTGGGGGTTTCAAGTAGTATAACTAAAGATGACGCAAAAGGGCATTGTTTGGTTATAGAACGCTATACAAGACCTAATCCTAACAATCCTAATGGTTTGTTGCAAATTGTTGCGGGAAATAAGCTTGTATTTAATGGCGAGTTACCGTTTTTGAATGGTACAAATTATAAAAGAGATTTACCATTTATTAGACAAGACTCTCTAAAGCGACCAGGTAGCTTTTTTGGACAAAGCGTAATTGAGAGGATTATTCCTATTCAACGAGCCTATAATGCTGTTAAAAATCGCAAGCACGAGTTTCTTAACAGAATTGCTATGGGAGTTTTGGCGGTAGAGGATGGTAGCGTTGATATAGATAATTTAGAATCAGAGGGGCTAAGCCCTGGTAAAATTTTAGTGTATCGACAAGGTAGCTCTATGCCTAGAATGCTAGAGACAGGTAGAGTTCCGCCAGAGTTTAGTGTCGAGGAAGATAGGTTATTGCACGAATTTATTGCAATAAGCGGTGTATCTGAGATTATGCGTAGTGGTACTCCGTTAACTAATTTGTCAGGTGTTGCTATTCAGTTACTTATAGAGCAAGACGATACAAGGTTATCTATAACAGCAGAGGCTATAAGGCGTGCAATGCGTACAATGGGGCGTCAAATTTTAAGGCTTTATAAGCAGTTTGCGGGACCAGGTAGATTATCAAGAGTTGTAGGCGAAGCTGGTGAAGTTGAGTTGCTATACTGGTCAAAATCAGATATCACTTGTGATGATGTTGTTATGGAAACTCAGAATGAGATTTCTAGTACTCCAGCTGTAAGGCAATCTATGATGTTTGATTTGCTTAGCATGGGATTGTTGACTGACGAAAAGGGTGTTATGAGCGATGCGGCTAGATTTAAGATACTGGATACTCTAGGTTGGGGTGGCTGGGAGTTTTTACGAGATGTAGAAAGTCTTAATGTAAATAAGGCAAGCAAAGAAAACCTAACGCTATACAAAGAAAGAGTTGAAGTGTCAGAAATTGACAAACACGACCTACATATCGTAGAGCATACAAAACACGGTCTAACACCAGAATTTGAAAGGTTGGCTAGTAAAAAGCCAGTGATAAAAGAAAGGTTACTAGAGCACATCAGACAGCATAAGCAGTTTGAAAAAATCAGCAACCAAATGGAAATGCAGACTCAAATGGGAGGATTAGAATTATGAGAACAAAAAAAAACAATAACAACGATATAGAAATTTGCGAATTGGGCGAGTTAGAGGATGAGATGGTTAATAGCGCTGATGACGAAAAGAAAGTAGTCGACTCTACAGCACAAGCACAAATTACTAAAAAATTCGGGAAATTTGAGGACGAAAACGCCTTATATGAGGGGTACAAGAGTCTAGAATCCGAATTTACTAAAAGGTGTCAAGAACACAAAAAATTAAAAGAAGTAGTTAATGATTTAACTACAGAGGTTGCAAGTCTACAAAATAAAATGTCTAACATTTTAGCAGATGAGGAATTCATAGAACTTGCCGCAAAAGATAAAAATATTTATCAAAGAGCGGTACTAGATTTTTTGAACTCGAAAGCTAGTGTAGACATTATGCCAGTTTTAGGTAGTGGCATTGGGCAAGCAGCAGCGGCAGTAGTCGCAAAGCCAAAAAACCTGCGAGAGGCGAGTGCATTAGCACTTAAGCTGCTAGGATAAAAGCAATTGGCAATTTTAAATTGTCCATTGTCAATTTGCAAACAAAAAACAAACTAAAAAAATAGAAATTTAAAAAGGAAAATATAAAAAATGGTTTCATTACAATCAGCAGAAAATGCATTAAAATCCGTATATTTAAGTGCGGTAACAGAATTATTAAACACAAATGTAAATCCCTTACTAACAAAAATCGAACAAACAGCGAGTGATGTTTGGGGTAAAGAAATAAGAAAAGCCGTAGCATACGGCATCAATGGTGGTATTGGTGCAGGGGACGAAGATTCAACATTACCCGCTGCACATGGCAATAACTACCTACAATTTGTAACAACCCTAAAAAACCTATATGGGCAAATCGAGATAACAGATAAAGCAATCCAAGCTTCGGAGGGTGCTAAAGGTACTTTTGTAGACCTATTAAATGCAGAGCTACAAGGCTTACTTAATGCTAGTCGCTTTAACTTAGGCCGTATGCTTTATGGTGATGGCACTGGTAATTTGGGTACTATACAAAATGGAGTAGCGTTGCCAGCAGGTTATTTTGTGATAGACAGACCAAACACTCTAATAGAAGGGCTTGTTGTCGACATTTATAATGGCAATACAAGAACTCATACAGGCTTGCGCATAAGGCATGTGGATAGGATTAACAGTCGCGTCATGTTTGAAGTTTCGCCTACAATTACAGGCGTAGGAACGATGTTTGTACAAGGTAGTCGTAATAAAGAAATTACAGGTATTGGCTCGCTTTTTAATGATGGTTCAATCTATGGAATAGACCGTATGACCCATTCTTTCTTGACTCCGCATGATAGAGCTGTCAATGGCCAGCTTGACGAAATTATGATGCAGGAAGCTATTGACAAACTTGATCACACTGCAGGTAGCACAGTTGACTTTATTTCATGTGCGGCAGATGTTAGATATGCGTTTCAAGAGTATATGAGTCAATACAAAAGAAATATTGACATTCTAGAATTAGAGGGTGGCTTTAAGACTTTAAGTTATAATGGCATACCGCTAGTTCATGATAGATTTATCGAAGATGGCACAATGTATTTACTAAATACTAAATCGTTTAAGTTACATCAACTTTGCGACTGGAGATACTTAGAAAATGAAAATGGCAGAATCTTGCGCCAAATGCAAGGTAAACCAACATACACTGCAACGCTAGTTAAATATTGTGATCTTATTTGCGATAAGCCAAATGGTCAGGCTAGATTGACAGGTATTACAAGATAGCTTTTGTAAAACTTTTAATAGAGAAGGAGCGGCACAAACATGATTGGTACTTACAAAATTATAAAAACAGATGTTTTTGACATTGCAAGTAGAATAAAAGAAATTGATGCAAGCTATTTTGTTGCATTTAATTACAAAACAAAAAAATTCGAAGTTCATTCAAACGATAATAAGCGTGGTGCTAGTTTGTGTCTAACTCTGCCTTACAATAGGCTAGATAATCGCACTCTTATTCATGCTAGACGAACAAGAGCCGAGAGGGTTAAAGAGCTTATTAAAGAGATAGAAGAAAACAATAAAAAAATAGAAAGGGCGGAGGAAAAGAAAAGATGGTTACGATAAACAATTGTATAGAGTTTGCAGCAAAAGCACTAACACTTGATCAAATAGCAAATAGCATAAGGGACAATAGCGTGATTTTATCTAATCACGATTTGTCAGAATTAGAAATGTTAAAGAATAGCGCAATTGCTGTTGTTGATGAAATTGGTGCAGAATATATGCCAATAACAATTACCCAACCTGCTATTTATTATACAGATTTGGGGGCATTATGGTTTAAGGATTTTGATTACACAGTATTAGAAGTATTGTTGGTTACTCATAGTGGTAGAGATATTAAATTTAATAGATTTAATAATCGTATTGAATTTAACGCTAGTTTTTCTAATATGGGGCAAGAAATTCCTATAATGGTAACATACAAATATGCACCTAAAGCGGGGGCGCTTAATGCTAGAATACCATGGGATAATACTCAAGTAGGCAAGCGTCTAATTGGGTTTGGCATTTGTGCAGAGTACTGTATAAGAAATGGCATGACTGACGAAGCTATGCTTTGGGATAGGCGATATAAAGATGCGTTGTTTGCACTACAAGCTCCTAAAAGAGGGTATAGAGTTAGAGTTAGGAGGTTTAAGTAAATTGACGATTGACATTTTACAATTGAAAGTTATTGACTAGCTTATTTTGACTAGCTTATTTTGATTAGGTTATCTTTATAAAATCATAATTTTCAATTTTCCATTGTCAATTTTTTATTGAAAAAAATTATGCAACGATATATACAAGCACGCACTAGCACTCGTCGCAAAATCTTAGTTAACACATTTAGTGGCGGAATGGCTGCAAATAAAGACGAGAGAGTTTTGCCGCCTAACATCGCTAAAAAAGTGTATAACTTTGATTTTAGTCGTGGTAGTTTAGAAGAAGGTTATGGACTAGAAAAAGTACATTATATAACTAGAAGCGTTAAAAATATTTGGACATATAAAAGGTATGATTTTGATACAGAAAAAGATCAAGAAGTTTTGATGTATTCAGATTTTGACGGTTATGTATACTATCTTTTAGATTATACAGAATATCAACTAGACGGCGTACAGTTTACATCAACACCATATGCTGTCAATTATAGGCTTTTTGGCGATGATGTAATACTAATGGGGTCAAGCACAGATAATCTAACTGTTTGGGATTTTGAGCATCCAGCGTATAAGGTAGATAACTCGCCACACATGACAAGTATGGTTGTGCATTTTGAAAGAATGTTTTGTACTGTTGGTGGCGAGCGAAATGCTGTTTGGTTTTCACAAGATTTAGACCCTACAAATTGGGATTTGCAACTAGATAGAGGTGGATTTATTCAAATGCTAGACGAGCGGGGCAAGCTAAACAAGGTTATAAGCTTTTCTAACTTTGTTTATATTTTGCGAGATTTTGGTATTAGTAGACTAACAGCATTTGCGTCCCAAGAGGAATTTTCTACTAGTAATTTATTTGTCTCAAGCGGAAAAATTTATGCTAATACTGCAAGTTTATGCGGAGATAGAATCATATTTTTGGCAAGCGACGGGTTATATCAATTTGATGGTTTAAGCACAAATCGTATCATGCAGCGACTAGACGGAGTACTAAAACCAAGTCCCAATTCGAGTGCTTGTTTTCATAACGGCAAGTATTATTTGTCGTTTAGGTTAGAGGACGAGGACGATGCAAATACAGTTAATAATGCTGTTGTAGGCTCGAGTGGTGGCGTTGACGATAACAACGCTGTTTTAGTTTACGAGGTACAAACGGGCGGATTTAGCCTTATTAAAGGCGTTTCCGTGCGCACATTTTCTAAAAGAGGCGAAAAGCTGTACGCGATAACAGCTGATGGCATAGCTACTGCCGTTAATAAATGTGGTAAAATTTTTGACGAGCCAACGCAAAAAATCTGGTCTAGTGGATATTTAGATTTTAATATAGAAGGCAGAAAACATATAAGAGAAATCTATCTATCGACTGATTATCCGATTAGACTAAAAGTGTACTCAGAGCGAGGCGAAAAGGAATTTGAAGTAACTCCCATAGCAGGTGTTAATAGAATCAGGGTAAATCTATCTGGTAGAAAAATTGGTGTTGACATTGTGGCGGAAACGGCAAAAGCAAGAGTAACGAGGCCAACGATTGTGTTTACATAAGTAAGGTAAAATGTGTTCCCAAATATAGGCTGTGCTTGACACGACATGGTGTCGTGTCAGCTGCTGTCTGTTGTGGTGTGCATTTATGTTTTTACTATAATAGAATAGGAGAAAGAAAAAATGGATTTTGGAAGAGCTGCAATAATAAGGCTAGAAGAATTAGAAAATGCTGTTAGGCAGCGGAGAGAAACAAGGATCAGAAACACAGGTTTTTTTGTAAGACCTAATTTTAGCTTAAGGGATATAAACCCATACAGAATAACTGCAGCTAGCGGTAAAGGTAGACAGTCCTTAATTGTTACGCTTAATCTAACTGTGCAAACTGTAGGTAGAGTAATACTTCAGGCGGACAGTCAACGACTAGGTTTTAGTGATTTTACGACTGCTGGAAATATCGAGCAAACTATAATGCTATCAACTAGATTTACGGATATGGTAAGTTTGTCGCTAATATCAAGTGGTGGTTTAGTTGCCACTATAAATTCTATTCAAGTTATTTTAATAGGAGACGAGGCAAGCCTTTCGCGTCGTACTTGTAGTTTTAGTTCCGATGAGAGTGGTAATTTTTTAGGTGTGCTAAATTCTAAAAATGATAGAATTGTTTTGACTAGATACCTACAAAGTAATTTAAGTTCTAGTCAAGAATTTGATGTTGGTACAGGTAGCGTGGCAGATTTGTGTGGAGATGGACAAGGTGGTTTTTTTGTGTTTTATAGCGACACTTCTCAAAACAATTGGGTAGAACATATCGCGCAAAATGACAATCGTAGGCGAACAAATTTAGGTGTGTTAAGAATAACGGCATGTGCAATAGCAAGAGTGCGAAGCGGTAGTAATAACTTTTTAATGCTTGCTTATGTAGATAATACTAGAGTTTACACAAGGCGACTAACTACTGATTTTTCTAATGCATCTATGCGAGAGCGACTAGAAAACGAAATAGCCGAGAATGTTGATTTTGTTAAAAACACAAATTTGCCAGACCTTTTAATAAATAGAGGCGGCAGAATATTCTTAAGACGAATTTTGTCTACAGAGGACGGAGCAGAAACTAGTCTAAAACTAGACGCTAAACTTAAAGCAAGAATTAGAGTGAGGGCAGAAATTTGAGAGTATTACAAAAAATTACAATTACAAATAGCGACAACACAACTGTTAGCATAAGTGGCGAGTTTAGTCCAATGCGTATTATTAGAGATAATATAGTGTATGCTAGATACCTTTATATAAAAGCGGATGACACTCAAAAATTTAGCCAATTGCAACTCAAAAACATCAATGTAAATACCCTTAATGGCGCCCCTTTTGCAATTTACGAATTAATGATAGACGATGACACGCTAGCAAATAAAACCATAACGGAATTAGGTTTTTCTAGTGACGGACGAACCGTTTTGACTAGTTTGCAAGATTTATCTATTAGAGATTGTAGCAGTGGATCGGTTCTTGAAATTCACTTAAGTTTAGACATGGATTTTGAAACTCAAGGAATTAGTTTGATGCCGTTAGACGATAATAGAGTTGTTCGTACGCTTCTTGGTAACGATTTTATTGTACAGTCGTTAGCATGGTTTAATAGTAGTCCAGAAGTTATACATGGCAGTGTGCCGTATGGTCCAGCAATGGAAAATAATTACAATGTGTCTACTAATATGGCTACATGGACAAATGAAGGAATGGTTTTGCGTCCTGTAGTACAGGCGACTCAAAACGATGCGGCATTTACTATTCAAGGTTCTCCAACCATGCGAATAGCACTCCAAGATGTTGCCAAACAAGATTTAGTTATAAGTGGTACAGTAAGCGACGAACTAGTAATGCCGTTAAATATTTTTTCATGCTTTAGGGCAAATAATTTTGCTCAAAGTGGCAGTCAATTAGACCAAAACTTTACGCAAGTTTTAGAAACACCAGCGGGTTTTTTTCCAGCACCTAATACGCTTATGCAGCATTTTGCACCAGAGTTAGACTTTATTACCGACCCATCAAATCGTACGGCAGCGTTTGTTTCTGACACCGATGTATATTTGGTTGCAATAAAAAGGCAACGACCGCAAGTTGTGGCTAGGATAAATAGACAAGGCGCACTTGCGTTTTTACCATTCAGAAATGAATTAGCGTTGTTGTATCCAAACGAATTACGACTTTATAGATTTAGTGAAATTGACGGGCTAGCGCTACAACGAGTAGTAACATTAACAAGAACGGGAGACAATCAAAAAGCTGTTGTAGTTCGCCGTGGGCAAGAATATTTGTTATCTAGAAGTGTGAATAATGGGTTACAATTAGAACGGATAAATATATCACCAACGGGTCCGATAGTACAAGATGTTTTAGAGGCTAGTGGGCACGAAATACTTTTCAGAAATCATTATCAAGTGGGCATAATAATGCCTATTGATGCTAGTGTTTCTACTACACATTTGCAAGGAGCTTCGTTTGGAACAGGTATGGATTATAAGGTAACTACCAATATGATGTCATTTTTGATGTCTCATCAAAACCTAACTATTGTATCGGCACTTGACGGTATAATTCATTTTAATTTAGTGTCGGGTGGTATTACATTTACAGGTGTATATATGCCGTATTCTAACATATCAAACTTATTAAATGCAAACACTACTCTAAATTTATCAGGCGACTATAGTGTTGCTATGCAGCCAAACGGTATAAGACAGTTAATGTATCAGTTTAGAGACACCTCTAGCATTGGCTTTTTTACTATAGCAAATCAAAACATGTCAAATATAAGAAATGCAGTAAGAATTGGACATTTTTTGCTTGTTAGGTTTGATGATGGTGCAATAAGGGAATTTGCAATTATGCGACAGCGGTATGCAATTCATAACCCGTTTGCTACGCCGAGAGAAAATGCAACAGCGGTAGTTGAAGGCACTATGGCAGCAAGACAAGATACTAAAACAGCAAATATTACAATAAATTAAAAAATAATTTGATGTAATTTTGAAAATAACGAGGACATGAGTTTAGAAAATTGATTATTTTCAGAAACTGCTTGTGCAAATATTTTCGGATGAAAATAAAGGAGGAAATTAGAATGTGGGAAGAATTTTTAATGTTAGCGATAGGCAGCGGGATATGGGCAGTTTTGTCTTGTATCCTGTTAGCTTATTTACTAAAAGATGCCAAAAAGCGAGAGGCAAAATATTGTACGACTATAGACAATTTAGCCGACACACTAAAGGTAGTGGGTCAGATTCATGAGGAAATTAAAACGCTAGGTAGTAGAATTGATATACTAACAGTATCAGTAAAGCCAGCACCTCAAAAACAAGTAAAGACCGTAGTGCTCGGAACAGCGACAAGAGCAAAACCGCAAGGAAGGACTTGACAGAAAAATGGAATTTACAAGAAGTAACCTACTAATAGGCGAGGGCAACCTAACAGGTGCCGTAAAAAAAGATGACAGATTATACTTTTTTATAGATTCAGACGGACTTATAATTAGTCGAAACTTAAAAGAAGGTAGTCGCGGTTTATCAAGAGAAGAGTTTGCAAGTTACGCCGATGCGTATACGCAAACGCAAAATTTTTCTATCAGTCTATATGGGGACGAGATGGAAATAGCAAGAATATAAGGAGAGATAAAATGAGTTTTTTTAATTATGTAGCAGAGACATTTGACTCTGTAGCAAATAGACAAAACAGAAACCAAGAGGTCGACAACGCAATGCGTGACATAACAGACTTTATAAATAGTCAACGACCTCAAATTCCCAACAGGCCAGATTTGCCGGGTGTACCAGATTTTGAAAGACAAACGGTAACCGAGCGAACAGATGACGAGTTAAGGGAATTAGCAGAAAATAAGCTATCAGGCGAAAGGCTAGCACAAGAGCGAGCAATTGATACTCAAATGCAAAACAGAGAAAGAGATTTGGGTACGCAACGAGAAAACGCCACAACAAGTGCACAAGAAAAAAAAGATGCTACCCAAGCAAGTTTTGAGAGGGCAAGTCAATTTGTAAATAATGATGCGTTGCGTCGAGGGTTAGCAAGAAGTTCTATTGCTGTTAATCGTCAATCTGATTTAGCCGAGCAATCTGCAACTCAGCAAGCGGCCATTGCGCATAGTCTAACTCGAAAGATTGAAGGTATCGAAAATGAAATCTCTAGTCTAGCGGGTCAACGCGACCAAGCAATTGCCGACTTCAATGTTCAGCACGCTGCAAGGCTAGCACAGCAAATTCATACTCTACGACAAGAGCAAGACCGTGCTGTAAGAGATGCTGCTGCATTTAATAACAATGTAGCAGAGCAAGAACGCCGTGCAGCTATCGAACAACAAGAAAGAGGAGCGGCGCTTCATCAGCGTGAACTTGACATTCTAGCTAGAGAGCGAGAGTTGACAGGCAACAATAATGATGTGTTTAATCATATGGTTACGGTGTTAAGGACTCTAGGCGCAACTGATGCAAGACGAGAAGTTATGGAGAATCCAATATTTAGAGATAATTTATCGGCTCAGCAGTTCTACAGATTGTTTGATATGTTTACTAGATAAAATAAAGTTTAACGATATGTTGTCATAAACAACCTGTGCCGCCCTACAAATCTGAGCTACACTCTTGTTGTAAGTCAATACAAATTTGGAAATTGTAGGGGCGGGCATTGTCCGTCCGCCAAAAAGAGTTTAACGACGGAATAACTAAATTCCGTGTTGCATTGTAAAAAGAGAGCAGGAACAAGAAAACAATTTAATCTAGCTATCGGTGGACATTAAAAGGTAAAAAAAGGAAAAAGCAAAATGAAAATAAAACAAAAACTAAAAACCCCAAATTTTTGGCTAACAATTTTGGGGCTTATAATGCTATTGTTACAAGCATTTAATGTAAGAATGGATTTGCCTGCAATAAACGAAGTGCTGTCGGCACTTGCTGCGGGTATAATTTGTTTTTGTTGTCTATTTACTAAAGACGACAAAACAGGCAAGGATAATATAGATGACAACATCGACAAGCCTAACAACCAAAATTATCCAGATGCACACGCATAAAAGTATTTATAAAAAGCTCCCCTATTTGAAAAATCAAGTAGGGGAGTTTTTTTGTTTATTCTTATCAAATAAGAGTCGAAAAGCTCTCTCGACAAAACTTCAAAAAAAATTTTATAAAAAACCTGCCCAAATCACTTGCTTTTCGGGGGGGGGGGGGGTTTTTAATTTTTATTCGTTTTTTTTGTAAACTTTTTTTTTTTAATTTTTTTAATTTTTAAAAAAAAAATTAATTTTAACAAAAAATTTTTCCCCCCCCTCCCGCAAATTAAATAAAAAACCCCCAAGAGAAAAAA
>Ga0123355_10000583_pt1 | contig 49165 bp, 63 predicted proteins | sample TergutEmb28metaG_3_FD_89872 | JGI IMG/M metagenome (GOLD analysis project Ga0123355, IMG submission 89872) | Embiratermes neotenicus P1 segment gut microbial communities from Petit-Saut dam, French Guiana - Emb289 P1 | ecosystem: Host-associated > Arthropoda: Insects > Digestive system > Gut ...
ACGTTTCCCACAAGTGTTTTTGGGTCCCTTTAGAAGGGTGATTTGCCCCAAAAGCCCAAGGAACCACCCCCCCCCCCGATTTTTACTCCTATAGAACACTGTATGCCGTTTAAATGGGCTCACCTCTGGTCAGATGTTATTCACTATGCACGTCCGGTCTTGTGTGCAGGGAAGTGAATGGCTTATGCCTCTATTTACACTTTTGCACACCTGGGGTTGTGAGGACAAGTGCAGGGTCAACCCCTTATAAAAGTACTATCTCTACCATGCACATTGAGCCCATATTACTACTGCTACTACTACTATTATGACTATTACTACTGCTACTACTACCACCACCACCACCACCACCACCACCACCACCACTACTGCAAGCAGCTTAAAACAGAAAACCTAAGGAAGTTTGTGGGTAACAAACAGAAACAGAGTTCAGCAAGGCCAGTTAACACCTTGTAAAGAAAAGAATTAAGAAAACCACATAAAGGAAAGAATGTCATATTCCGATCCAGTTTTATGTACATGAAGGAGAAAGTATCCCAATCTGTTGATTGAAAACAATTCATATCAGTGCAAGGTTAACATATGCATTTTCCATATAAAACAAAGTAAACTGTTATGTAATGAAGTGTTATTACAATAAAGTAAAAAATACGAGAATATTATCTGTTTTTTATTAATTATAAATATGACATTTTAAAGAAACTTTTAGTGTTATAATATTTGTGCTGTCACAATAACACAACTGTATAAAAAACTTTAAGGTGTGTCAGGTTGTTTTTTGTATAAGAGTATAATGCAGTATATAAAGCTGTAAGAAAGAATCCTCACTGATGGGAAACGTACTTCACGGTATTTGACTGCCCGCCTTTTTATTTATGTTTGATGATGACCCTTAAGGGGTGGAACATGTAGCATTTTATAAAGACAGATATTGTTATTAAAATAAGACAGATTTTTTGGTGACTTAAATTATCTTTATATATAGTTTGTGCAACACAATGGCATGTCTTCTGTAAAGACTGGGATTTAGTTTCTGTTAGGGTCAAGAATTTTTCAATTTACTGCAACATCCAAACTAGGAGCATGCTGCATCTTATCTAGTAGAGTCTCTTCCCTGGACTTAAAGCATACAGAGCATGAATTTGACAACTCACCTTTGGTGCTGAGGTTAAGAATGAGTGGAAGATTACCTATGTTAACAATGCCTTCAGGTGTATTTCTTAGGTACATCATTATTTTTTCTGTTCTTTAATGGTTGGTTTTTGTTATTTGAACTTGTGGATTGTGTTTGATAGGCAGGCACTCTGGAACAATTACAGAATTGTGACATAATTGTTGGAAACTTAATACACTACTATTTCTGTCCCAATAGAATGTACCTACAACAAGCACTGAACAATACTGTGGGACCAGCTATTGTTCAAGATTTTTTGAACTTCCATTGGGACTGGATTAATTCAAAACAGAAGATGCATTCATGGGGACCTCTGACATCAAATTTGCTTCTTATTGCAATGGAAGGTTTGTAACAATTAACTTTGCAGCTAGTGTTAAATTTGAAGGATGAAGGCTTCTAGGATGTTATGCCCCAGTGACTGGCAAATAATTACCAACTGCAACTGCTAGACCGTTAACTGGAGACAGAAGGCTTCTCTGAAACATTGGTGACTATTTGCAAGTCAGTAGTTTGTAATATCCTGGATGAATTTAATCTTCATCAGCAACATTTTGAGAACTTGAATCTTGTAATGTTAAACTTGTTTAAGTTGGAGAAGGTATGGCCCATTGAAATGAGACTGGCCATTTTTTTCATTTAACCATTTCCATTCTGTGATCAGTCTGTCATAGTACTGTAAAGTCTCGTTTCTGGATATGTTTGAGGCATAACACTATTGTTCTCATGTACATACACTAACTTATGAGCCACATATTTGTACAAGAACCCGGGCCCTAGAAATATAACTTAAATCTACAAGGCACTTTACCAGTCCACTCACGTATGCTTACACACATTATTTGATACAAACATTTTTATAAGCCGTTCTGATTTTAAATGTTAAGGCTATTGAGTGACAAGGAAACTTACTCATTAGTTTGATTTCTGCACCATACACATGATGATAAATAATTTATTATGTTGTTTATACAGTTTAGACTGAGGTTACGGATGTGGTATGTGAACTTATCAATGGCAAGTTGGGTAATTGTGTGTCTGGAACCCTGTATAGGACCATTACTGCCCGTTCCCTTGTCTTCTGAATTTAGGGGGCTGTAATGTCCATACTTATTGTCATTTTCACAGTGTAGATTCAACTGTCATTGCCTGTTAAATTATTGATTGCTTACTGTGTACAGACAGACAACAATATTAAAACAAACACCATCAATTGTGTACATGCATGCAGACTGACACACACACACACACACACACACACACACACACACACACGCGCGCGCACGCGCACGCGCATGCATGCACAGGGGTTGTGTGTAGAGCTTTCCCGTATTGCTAAGTGTCATTGTGTCTGGTTCTGCCACCCACTGGCTAATAAATATTTTTGTTGTCATCAGCACCAAATGATTATTTATTTAATGCAGCTGGAAAATTGTTGATGTGTAGAATGCATTCACCAGTGGCGTGGACCATGAAACTGAATAAAACAAGTAGCAACCAGTAGCTTAATGTCATCTGCCAGGTGGTATAATTGAGGTTATGAGTGGTATACAAAGAACTGACTGTAATAGACTGCTGACTTCATTGTATTGACCAGCTGGGAACTGTCATTGTTAAGCAGTGGGTTAAAAGATGACCGATAGTTTCAAAATTAAAAATTTTGGTATCAGGAATCAACAGTTTGTACCTGCCAACATTAAATTCCTAGCACTTGGTAAGTGGTAGAAAGATGCCTTTTCAGTCCAGTCTCCAGTTATGAGAGAGATGCAAAGCAGAATGATTTTGTTTGTGATTAGGATGTTGTCCATTTGTATGTTGTATTACAGAGTTGATATTGTACCAGTAATAGTGTCTTCTGTTGAATCCAGCATTGGTTCCTACCCTCTTCCTCCTACAACCCATAACTAGATACCAGTAAGATCTTGTAATACCCAGGCCTAACCTTACAGTAACCGACAGAGTACACTTCTAAAAAAAAACATATTTATTTATTAATGATCCTACATATTTTGGTGGGGTGCTGTCATTAGTGGTATGTTCAAAACAGTCCCTCTAGGGACTGTTTTGAACATACAATTTACATTTAAATGAGAATACCGTAGATGAAATTGGAAAATAGACAAAGCCATTCATTCGTTTATTCATTCATGGCCCATAGCCTCTTCCAAAGCAAGTTCTCGACAGAGTGCGATCTTTCAATTTCCAGTATCCTGTCTTTTTCTTAAGATCGTCCAGTAGCAGCTTATGTCTTCTTCCTCATTTTCCTCATCACTTCTGCTTCCCTCTCTGTTTTTCCTTTAATGACATGTTTCAGAAGGCAGTTCCCATGGAAGATGTGACCAATCCAGTTAACCTTTCTTCTTTTTATTGTATGTGCTGTCCTCCTTGACCCCTTATAGTACTTCTTAATTTCTCACATGACTAGTCCACATAATCTTCTTCATCTGTCTCGAGTACCACATTTCAAAAGTTTTCAGATATTTCTGACCTACTTTCTGAAGTGTCTGAGTTTCAGCATCATATAAAGCTATGCTCCAAATGTAACACTTTACTAGTTTGTTCCTTAAATTTAAGTCCAATATGCTTGTGAAAAGCACCTTCTTCTTTTTGAATGCTGCTTTTGCTGTGGCAATCCTGGATTTAATTTCACATGTACATCTTGCATAATTTATCATGTTGTCCAAATATTTGATATATGTAGTCTGTCCAAAAAGTTCGTGCAGTGGGTTAATGGAGAAGTGGGATGTGAACTGGTGGCGCACCCCTCCCGCTCTCCTCACTCAACAGCACCCAGTTGACGTTCAATAGGAGCCCGACCACTCTAGGAGAAGGCCAGACTTCGTGCATTAGTTTTTTGTGGAACCCGTTTTCGTGCATTGTCAAAATGGAGATCGATCAACGGCTTGAACAATGGATTAACATCAAGTTTCTTGTGAAACTGGGCAAGAATGGCCCTGAAATTCATCAAATGTTGCAACAGGTTTATGGAGAGTATGCCCTAAAGGAAAGAACTGTTTTCAAGTGGGTCCACCATTTTTGGGAAGGCCGTGAAGACCCCAAGGACGATGCAAGGACAGGATGCCCCTCCACCTCAAGTGGTAATGAAAACATCGATCGTGTGCGTTCTCTCATGCTCAGTGACCGCCGATTGACTGTTAGAATGATAGCAGAAGAACTTGGTTTGGGAAAGTCATCCATTCACACGATTTTGATGGATCATTTGGAAATGAAAAGGGTTTGCACCAAGATTGTAGCGAAACTGCTCACTCCTGAGCAAAAGTTGCAACAGAAAGAGTGTTGTGTTGACTGGAAAACCTCAGAGGAAAGCGATGAATTCTTGGAAAGGGTCATCACAGGCAACGAATCGTGGATCTACGAGTATGACATTGAGCTGAAGTCACAGAGCAGAGAGTGGAAACAGAAAGATTCGCCAAGACCGAAAAAATCACGGAAAAGCAAATCAAAAATCAAAGTCATATTGATGGTTTTTTTTGACAGCCATGGAATTGTGCACCATGAATTCGCACTTGAGGGTAAAACTGTCAACGCAGCTTTCTACGTGGAGGTTTTCAAGCGTCTGAGAGATCGTGTGCGTCGTGTGCGACTGGAATTGTGGGAGGGGAGGCGATGGATTCTCCACCACGACAATGCCCCCGTGCACTCTGCATTAATCGTGCATGAGTTTTTGGCGCGCAATTCCATCACCGTGCTTGAACATCCCCCTTACTCGCCGGATTAAGCCTCCTGCGATTTTTTCTTGTTCCCCAAATGCAAATTGGTGCTGCGGGGGCAGCATTTGGGGGATGTGACGACGATTAAAAATGAAATGACATCGCTGCTGAAGGGCTTAAGAGAAGAGGAATTCCAAGGGTGCTTCCAGCAATGGAAACGGAGTTGGGACAAGTGTATTGTGTCTAATGGGGAGTATTTTGAAGGGGACCACATTGATGTATCCTAAAATTTGTAAAATAACATTTTTATAAGCATACTGCACAAACTTTTTGGACAGACCACGTATTTCACATATCCATTTGTTTTTTTTCTTTCATAACCTGTATTGGAGATGGTTGCCTTGAGATTCTCATTAACTTATATTTTCCCACATTCGTGTCCATTCCATAGCATCTGCCAGTTCCAATTAGCCTATCAATCATACCTTGTAGCACCTTGTCTTGTCCTCATATTTTGCCAAACTGTTTGAAAGCTTCTTTGTTAAGGTATTTGCTGTACAAGTTGAATGGAATTGGTGACAAACAGTATCCTTGTCTATTGATTGATTAATTTGCGATTGGGTTAGAGACCTTATGGTCCTGATGCACCTAGGCCTTAGTTGATGGGCCCTTTTTGCCCCATATCGATTTATGGGAGTCCTGTTGATTTACTAAAGTTCCAGATGGCCCCTAAACTTATACGCTTGATATCCTCTGACTTCAAGAAGAAGGAGCCCAGATACACATGTCTGTGTGCAGCCAAAGCTTCACATTCACAACGAATGTGGGCTGAGGTTTCATCCTCTGCTCCACACCTTCTACACAGTGGACTGTCTGACAGCCCTATTAGATGATGATGTCTCCTGAGGGTATTATGTCCAGTGCGAATGCCAGTAACAGCCCTGGATTGTGTCCTGTTAAAGGACAGAAACCTAACCTTAGCACCCAGACAGGGTCCTGAAATTAGTTCTTGAGCCTGTCTTTGGGTGTCACCAAGACCTCGTCACCATACCCAATGCTGGTTAACCAACCAATGTATAATGCCCCTTTGTATATCCTGTCTAGACGTTCCCAAGGCCAGCTAAGGTCCAACAAACTTTAGAGCAGAGCCATCCCTTGCAAGCTCATCGGTGATCTCATTTCCTGGTACTCTAGCATGTCCAGGGACCGAGTACAGCCCCACCGCATGCCAGGTAGATATATCATTCAACGCCTTTTGGCACTGTTGGACCAATGGAAACGTTGTTCTGACAGCCGGGAGAGCTTTCAAAGCCACGTGACTGTCAGAGCAGATACTCACGTACTTCTCTGGTTTACTCTGAAATTGAATTTCATAAACACATGCCAAGATAGCACATTTCTCAGCTTGAAAGACTGTGGCATATTTTCCTAGAGAGAAACTGAGCCTTCTTCCCACAGATTGCCCATAGGCTCCAGCCCCGGTCCCCTCCTTCATCTTGGACCCATCTGTAAACCAGATGAGCCCTTGACTACAAGTGGAGTGCCAGTTCCTTTGGTCCAGTCTTCCCTAGTCAACATAGTAACCCTATATTTGGGTTCAAAATTGAATGCTGGCCTCGTAACATCTACTCCCATATTAAATAAGGGATCTGACTGCTGAAGCCGCATCAAAATGTTGCTGTATCCTCGATTGGGATGTAGGTAAGACCAGCCTCTCAGACTACAAAGACGATTCACAGCTGAACTCGCCCCACTCTGTACCACTAGCTCCAGTGGCGGGAGGCAAATAAGTGGTTCCGCAGCATTGGTGGAAGTGGTGCGCATTGCTCCTGTTATCCTTAAGCATGCTAGTCTTTGAACTCTTGCTTAGTTTTTTCCTGGCACTGTCCATCTGACAATCAGGCCACCATATCCTTGTCTAACTCCTTTTCCAGTCTTCACACTTCCAGTCTCTCCATGGCCCAGTCTTACTTTAACTCTGTCATCCGTGTACAGTCAGTTTCATGATCAATCATCTTTTGCATCAGTCAGTACCAGTTCCCTTTAGGATCCGCATTAATTTGGTCCAGATTACATGGTCAAGTGCCTTCTGCCAGTTTTTGAAGCTAACACACAATTCTTCATCTACAAGGTGCTATCCAGTTGTTCCTGAAATGTATCAGAAAAAAAGTAACACACCCAGAGTCATAATCGCCACCATCCCCTTCAAAGCAGTCCTCTTGGGTGCATTCACAATGATCCAAACATTGTAGCCATGATCAGAAGCTTCCTTGGAAGTGTTTTTATGTCAGCGTTTTCAGCGCTTGTGATTCTGTTTGGATCTCCTCAGTGGTGTCAAATCTCTGATCCTTAAACTTGATTTTCATCCTGGGGAAGAGGCAGAAATCTCAGGGAGCTAAATTGGGCCAGTATGAGGGTGGGTGGATGATGACCATCATGTTTTGGAAGCAAAAGACTGCTGCACAGCAAAAGCAGTGTGCACGGGTGCATTGTTGTGGTGGAGAACCCAGGTGTTGTTGCACCATTTGTGTGGCCATTTCCTTCTCATTTCCACCCTAAGCTGCCTAGGAGGTCACAGTGCAACTTCACATTGATGGTCTAACTTGGAGGGAGGAATTGCTTATGGCTAATCCTGTCAGTGTTGGAAAAGCAAATCAGCATTGACTTCACATTGCTTTTCACTCGCTGCACTTTCTTCAGCCGGGGTGAAGTTGGACATATCCAGTGGGATGATTGCTAGTTTGTTTCAGGATTGTACCCATTAGTCCAAATTTCATCAGTTACAACCTTGGGAAGCAAATCTGGGTATGTTCTGACCTGCACCTTATGTTCCGTGCTGACTTCTGGCCGATGTTGCTTCTTGGCATGAACTTTGCAGTAATCCACCTCATGTTGAGTTCATCTGACAAAATGAGCTGACATGTCCCGTATGACAGTCCCATAATGCTGCATACATGATGGATCGTTTGTCTATGGTCCTTGTGGATAACCTCTTGCACTTATGCAACAGTTTCTGGCATTATGCCGATTTAAAGTTGTTCAAATGTTTGCCATTGTCAACTGGTGTTCATTAAACCAATCGTAAGATTGCATATGACCCGAAAGTCATCACCAAATGCTTGTTGAAGTATTTTGTGAGTTTTTGCTGCATTCCTGCCAAGTTTGAAGCAAAATTTAATGCAAACCTGCTCCTCTTCACGTCCACCATTTCAATGAAAAAAAATTGCAAAGCGACTCAAAAATGATGTTATAAAAACTTGTAGATCAAAAGAATGCATGAACTGATTGTGAAGCCACGTCGCACACTGGTTCAGAAAAAGTACATGCAGCGCTACCAGGTGCCACTAGTATGTACTAAAACTGGTTATCGCGTGGTTCATATTCTGGGAATTTTTGGGTAATACTTTGTATGTCCAAAGTTCATTTTGATATTATTCTCAGCATCTCAGTTGTGTCCTAAGTTTCTTTTCCTTGTTCAAATCAGAGCTGCTGTTCTTCAGTTTACTCAGTTTTCCTTTCAGTTCTTCTAAAGTATCCTACACTGTCTGCCATATGTGCATTGAGGCTGATTTTGTAATGGTCACCGTTATTTTGTAGCTTTTGGCTGCTTGTTTAAGACAGTCATTGTAACTTCAGTGAAATCCTTGAGCCACTTTCCAGTTTCATGTATGTTGATGAAATGTCGGAGACCATTTTCTCCCAACAGTACAACCCCAGGTGCATTATCATCTCCTGTAGCCTTCTTATCCTTCATCTCCTTTATATCTTTTTCCACTTCACTTTGCAAAATATAAGAGCCTTTCCCATCTATATCTTCTTCTTCAACAGGTTCAACTTGTCGGTTTTCTGGCTCATTAGGTCATTCATAGAGCTAGAAAAAGCTATACAGTATATAAAATCTTTGTACAAAGCAGAGAAACAATAACTGTTCATAACAATTTGAAGTTTTATATATTGTCTAGCATTCTTTATTTTTATCCATCTTTTCCCATTTTAACAGAAATCGTGTGGTCTAAAGAATTTCTCCATGTTTCCATGTGATCCACAATGATTGTGGCCTATCAAAAACTTGTAGGATCCATAATCAATAAATACATTATTAGGCTCATTTGCATAAGTAGTGAAGAGTGGTTATTACCCTTGTCATGTCTTTCCATCTGTCCACATTATCAGTGTGGCTGCCACTGGTTGGACTTCTGTGAAGTTTGTTGATGAGGACATTTGTCTGTTGGGCAACTCCAGATTTCGTTAAATTTGGACAACAATATTTGACACTTTACATGGAGATCTAAGTTCATTTATATTCTGGGCAGTGGTATGAAGTATTTTGTAGTTCATCAACCCAGTCTGGCATTTTCATAGCAGCAGTCAATTTTTGTGAATTGATGACAGCTGAATATAGGTCAGCAGCAATATAAAGGGGCTGCGTTGTTGCACTTCCATGGCATTGGTGGCTACACAAATGTGCTACGATGTTAATTTATATGTAAGTTGCCAGTCTTCTTTAGTAGTGTACTTTTTTGGTATTTCTTTTAATATTTTACCTCTGCACATAGTCATGGTGTGGTCAGAACTTGTTAATGTTTAGCATTAAAAAAACCATCGAGTTTTGAGTCCCTGGGATACATTTTTGGCAGCAGCTTTCCCATCAGTCATTACAGATACATCAGGGCCATATTAAAGTTGATTTTTTGTGATTAATGCTGCCCTAGGATGCGTTTGTAACACTAAATGTTCCTCCATTCAGTCAGGCACAATTGTAATGATGTTTGCAGCATACAGTGGAATGCACATAAGCTGCTCCAGTTTGAGTTTTTTTTTTTTTTTTTTTGGGTTCCAATTACTCAAGTTATGTGGCCCCATTATTATTAGTTCTACCAGTATGTTTCCTGCAAAAAATTTCATACACTGGGAGTGTCATTTTAATGCTATAAATGCAAGATGTAACTCATCTAGTATGATAGGACATGGTTTGCACAGATGGCCTTTGGCTGGTGCACACACGAAATTTGGCACAACTGTACTGTTTTCCATATATGTAGTGGATTTTTTCTCTTGTATTGCTAGTGCTGCAAATAAGTTGAACTTAGTCACCCATCTTCTTTATATCTGATGTAAATCTATGATACTTCCCTTGTCATTTTGAATGTATGTGTTTTGTTTGTGTTGCATCATGTTAGGTGCCTGCAAATCACTTGCTGGTGATTTGTTAATGCATGTTCAGTAATTTATTCCATCAGTGAATTGAGAAAATGAATGGTTTTATGTATTATTTAGTATAAACTGAACAATGTGGATATTGCAGAGATAGGAATAAAACCTTAGATATTAACAACAGACACAAAAAAACTAGTTACAATCAGGAAACTTTGCAACAATTCAAATATTATTTTCATACAAGTGACCAAATAACTGAACGTACCAGTGTGTTTGATGAACAATATCTGTATGTTACATGTCAGTGTTAAATGAAGCATTTAAGTAAACTGTGAGATGGACTAATTCTTCAGCAAGTAATGTATGTACTTCAAAATGTGAAGTATTTCTTCCTTTCAAGAAATGTGTATAACCTTATGATTTGACTGATATTTTAAATTTGTTTAACTGTTAGTATGTACGTGGCACCGAAGTGAATGTGGTGTGTTACGAAAAACACCCTTGTAAATTGTTTTTCCACTTAGGAGGTCTCACATATTCTAAATGGGTTCCATTTTAGTTTATTTCTGATGCCGTTTAATGCAGTTTTAGCTTTTATTAATTGATTTTGGACAGCACTGTGCTTCTGGAGTCTGTTTTTCCTCCACACAGGCACAGAAACAAGTGGTTTGCTCTGAAAGCTGATGGTAAGTGTAGTTACATCAAGATAGAAATAAGACTGTAAAGGTATATCATGGAAGTGTTTCTAAATATCAGAATTAAAGTGGTCATTTTAAAAATGTGGCCATATTCTAGACAGGGATCAGAGTCCTGGAATGATTACATCATGACTATGGTCCGTTATGAGAAGCAGCAGAATGGTGTGTGTGTGCTTAACTGAACAATATTTTAAGTGTGGAACCATTTGTAGGGACACACATCCTTCGCTTTACAGACATCCATTCTGTGAAAGCTGTCCATAAAGCAAAAATCTATGAAATGAAATCTGTAGCAGTGTGAGTACAAGTGTAGTTAACCATGTTTTTGGCTGACCTGCTGTACAGACCATTTGTCTGTTAAAAGAAGTCACCCTTAAAGTGATAAACAGGTGCAAATTTTAGTGCATTAAAGCAAATGTCTGCAATGGGAATGTTGATAAAGCAAGGGATTGGTGTAACTGACTTGTGAACTAGATAGGCAACTGAGAATAAGTCACTAGATATGTACTTTGTGGTGCTTCTTGTTGTTGTCTAGGCAATGTAACTCCTTGTCATTATGATGAACAACAGAACTTCTTTGCGGAAGTACGAGGGTACAAGCGGTGCATTCTCTTTCCTCCAGAGCAGTTTGAATGTTTGTATCCACATCCTGTATACCACCCACATGATCGACAGAGTCAGGTTAGTTAATACGAGGGGGTGCTGATAAGTCCTTAGCCCGACCTATTTCCCGATGACGTAGGACGGAATTGATAGTGTTGTTGGAAAGAGGGGTCTGTTCATGTGCCGAATTGCAAGCCTTTTCTTGTTACAGAGGCCGAAAGGAAGCATGTCAGGTGACGCGCATGATTTCAACAACATGGAGACGCGAGCTGTCATCAATTTTTTTTTTTCCTGCAAGGCAAGGCGCCGAAGGAAATGCACGCCATTCTGACAGAAACATTAGGGGAACATGCACCATCGTATGCCACCATCAAAAACTGGGCGGCCCAGTTTAAACGTGATTTTTCCACTTGTGATGCGCCTTGTCCTGGACGACCCAAAACAGTAACCACCCTGGAGATTATTGATCAAATTCACGAGCTAATCTTGAAAGACCGATGGATTTTGGCTAAATCAATAGCTGAGCAACTGGGCATCTCATGTGAGCGGGTTGGGTCCATCATTCACGAAGATTTGGACATGTGGAAGCTCTCTGCGAAGTGGGTCCCGAAATACCTGAACACGGATCAAAAATGTCAATGGTGCCAGTCATATGAGCAACTTTTGGAACTTTTGGAATTTTTTCAGCGCGATCCAAATGATTTTCAATCATGGTTGGTGACCATGGATGAAACCTGGTTGTATCACTATTACCCGGAGACAAAGCAACAATGAATGGAGTGGCGGCATAGTGGCTCCCCCCCCCCCAAAGAAATTCTGAGTGCAAAAATCCACTGGAAAAGTTCTCGCCTCATTTTTTTGGGATCAAGACTGCATCCTCCTCATTGATTATTCTTGCATCACAATGCCCTGGCTCAGCGGGCACTTGCAACCCAGAAGAAACTGGCCTACCTGGGCTTGCAGTGTGTTGATCACCCACTCCATTCTCCGAATCTGGCCCTGTTGGACTACCACCTGTTCCCTGAACTGAAAAAACAATTGAAAGGTTGCCATTTTTCATCTTACATGGAGGTCATTGCTGCCGTGGAGACCTGGTTGGATGGACAACATTCTGAATTTTTTTGAGTAACTTACAGCAGTTAGAGCAACGTTCTAAGAGGTGCATTGAGCTTCGTGGGGATATGTTGATTAAATCCCGAGTTTGGTCGCTGTAGCTTGTTTCCTTCCTAGTCGGGCTAAAGACTTATCAGCACGCCCTCATATCCGTTTGGAAGAAGAGTAACAAGGGAACTAACTTGTAAGAACTGTTCATTTAATCTGCATAGCCATGAGAACTTAAACAGGTTGCATAATGAGGAACTTCATAATTATTGCTCTGTACTGAATGCTGTTAAAATAAGAAGACTGAAGTCCTCTAGGGTATGGTGTTGTGTCAGTTGGTAATTAGTTATCTACATTTTGGTGCAGCTTGCTGCCTCCATCTTCAGGGTTAACTTTCATAGAAAAGAGGAAAGGTGATTGGTATAGCAGGGCAATAGGAGGAGTGGTATGCATTTTCCAGAGCCATGGATAGACTACTCTGAGAAGGACAGCAGAAATGTAGAAGTGGAAGGAAAGCTAAATGAAGACAGGAAAGTGGAAAGTGAGCCAAATACAGAAAGTAAGGAGGAAGGAGAGCCTAGGTCTTAAGGCCCTGAAAAGGGTGGTGATGATAGAGTTGTGTATCGTTGTGCGGATATTTTCTGCATTCATTCAGGGAATGAATGAGAGGTTTCATGACTTGCTGGGCTGGAGCTATGTCTCAGTCACCTCCCTGATGATCTGGCTTTTGTATGAGGTTTTGATGGAAAGGATTATTAGACTAATAAATAGAGATGTGACAGGCCTGATTGTTTGTTCAAGCTGCAATGTTGGTGTCATCTAAAGTCTGGATACAGTACAGTCTTTCATGTATTTTAATTGGAATGTGTTCACAAAAGTTGAGATTTATAAATATACAATGTTTGTAATGTGGTACCTGAAAATGGGATTCTGTTGTGTGCTGGGACCACATGTTATGCATGGAATATAAGGGAATGTTTGAAATGTGCCATCTGCGTCTCATTGTGAGCAATCAAATGATGCGTCTATGTTCCTCTGGGGGCTTATGTCTTTTATGCCTTAAACATTCAACTCAAAATCTGACGACTAGACACAGGTTACAGAAGACACCATTGAGTTTTGACGTGCAGTGTAACAGCATATTGACTTAGTTTTATTGTCTTGAGGAAGATTTTAGAAGAAGAAAAAATTGTTGTACAACATGTGGTGCTAATTCAAATATTTTTTATATGATGGGTTGCAGGTGGACTTTGAAAGGCCAGATTATGCAAGATTTCCTAAGTTCAGAGAAGCACGAGGACAAGAGGCTGTTTTAGGACCTGGTGATGTATTGTACCTTCCCATGTATTGGTGGCATCACATTGAGTCAATAATGAGAGGAGGTTACACACTTTCAATAACCTTCTGGTATAAGGTAAGATTCTTCCTCTGTTTCTTAGACTTTTGACATAGGATGTGATTTAAGCCATTAACCTTCATTGGCTGAATGGCACTTCCATGTTCTATGAACTGTAACTCATCATGACTGAAATGGAAAGTGCTTTCTCTTGCAGGTGCATGCTTGGGCATTTACAGTAAGAATAACTGGCTGTCAGCAAGGCTATGTTTGAATTCAAAATCTTGACGATAAAGGCTAAACATTATGATGTGTGTTTGTGTGTGTGTGTGTGCGTGCGTGCATGCGTGTGCGTGCGCGCGTGCGCGGAGGTGCACATGGGCGCACATGTGCATGTGTGCACATCCTGTGCTTGTGCATGTTTTTTAATGCATGATTGACCATTATGACTGTTGTCAAGGTCATGCTGTTATTGGATTTTTAGCCTTCTGTGTTGCATTTGTGAAGGTATGTATAGCCCCTGTGTCCTGCATCTGTCCTATGAATTGGTCTGGCCCACATTTTTTTTCAATAACTGTAGTTCTTGATAGTTTCTGTACTGTTACATGTTGAAGTTTATTAGTTTTGAACAGTAAGACTGGAAATTTACATATATTTGAATGGAGTAAAGACAGTTGCTGGTGGAAAGATGGAAAGAAGTAACAAATGCAAAGGCAGAGTAGAGTAGAGAAGAACACAAGATTGTGAGCAAATATTTTAGTTATCCAGTAAGAACTGGAAGGTGAAAGAGAAAGTAGACTAGACAAGGTAAGAGAAGTATGATTGAAAAAAAAATCTTATATAGTTCATGATGAAAGATAATCTAGATTGTTGAAGTATAAAGATGTAATAACAAGGGAAGTGTAATTAGCAACAGGAAACTGAGACACATTAGACTAGTGCAAGTCAGAGGTACATATATATGTACAAAACAGATGAAGGAAGAAAGGCAGGAGGGAGGGAGGGAGGGAGTGAGTGAGTGAATGAATGAAGTTATGAATGAATGAGAGAAGGAATGATAGAATGAATAATATTTGCTAATGGACTAAACACATTCATGCCCTTAAGTCTGGACCAGATAACAGGTATGCTCAAGTAGTATTCTCATTACATTGTGTAGTTTGTTCCAGTGATTCAGAGGAACATGCTGTGTCCACCTTCACAGTGACTGAATAGGTTTTAGGTGGCTGCTGAAGTGACTGTGATGAGGAAGTGTGATGATTGTATAGGAAGGGTGCAAGGATTTTGGCAATCAAAAGTGTGGAAATCAAAGCAAGACAACCATATCAAGTGGCCCTTTTCAGACACGTAAACTGTTGCAAATATGAAATTGTCCATCTGTTACCTAGGTTTTTTCACTTTGAACCCGCATGGCTTAGAGCAAGATGTAACTCTTCCCTTTCCATAGGTCCGATTGCCCGCAATTCAGTGGCGAGGTGTGAGGTGTTTGTTTCTGTAAGCTCTTTTGAGCTAAAAGTTTACAGTGTATCAGCATGGGCAGGTATATTGCCAGTCATTCCCTTTCATGGGGATGAGTGGTGTGCACATTGTAGGCAGTTTTGAAGTGCTCTTTGAAATCTGATTAGAAAATTTTGACAACATTGTACTATTCACAGAGATGATGTCTCACAATTGACTAATATGACCTCTCACTACTTTCAGTGATGAATAGATGGAAAAAATTCTACAACCCACTTCCTTTTTGATTGACATTTTAAATTGTTTCTTTAAATCCTCTGGTCAGATAGTTCTATCACCAAGTCATAAAATATCACTCATTGCATCATACTTTAAAGAAGTCACCTTTAAAGAATGTCAGTGCCAACCCAGAGAGTTTGTTTGTGACTGAGCTGCAGGGACTTTTTTCTTATTTTTTTAGAGCTGAGAATGACCTTTCCTTAGATTGCTAGTTATGAGACTTGTGCCACTATAGTTACTAAGTTTGGATGCTTCTGGTGGTGCTTCATTCATACCACTAGTGATGAGGTATTCCATTAGTTGAAACTGGTTGATATAGTCATTTGTCATAATACCATTTTGTTTTGTATATCTCCAGTGGTCATTAATTCAACATGTTTGTGATACTTCCAGAATCAGTCCATACTTTACCCTTCACTTGAAAAATGTCTTTGTTTAATGTTTTTGTCCTGTCTTGTTCATATGTTAATCTTTTATAGAAATGTCATCTTTATGGCTGTTAGTGTTCTTACATCCCACTGAGGCTATTCAACTTTCTGTTCTTTATGTCAAAATAAAATGTGAGAGTCGAGTTTATGAAGGGCTGCGATTGTTTATGGCTGAGTCTAGAAGACGAAGATATGATTAGCTTCCTCTCAGGAATAAGAGGTTTTTATCACTTGTAAATGTCCAGGCTGGTTCAGGGGCTCATTAGGCTTCCTATTCATTGGGTGTTGGAGAGTCTTTCTTTGGAGCTAACACAGCCAGTGTATGAAACTGGCCGCTCACGACCATCTAGTGCTGACATTAAGAATGCATGGATATGTGTGTCCACTACCCCATATGCTTTCATGTTATGCACAGGGACAAGTTTATCTTTTGTGTGTGACATTTGTCTTGTGATGGTGATAAAGATCAGTGCATATCCCATAGAGTGGTATTCTTGAGACAAGTAATGAGTTTGAAGTACCAGAACACCACTTTATTAACCCTTTAAACACCGAGTTAAATTCCATCTGCCATGTGCTGCCATTATTAGGAGCTCACCATATTCTCCACGTTAGCAGGATAAGGGTTAACCAACTTTTGCACACTGCACCGTGTATACAGAATCACACACTGATTTCCACTCTTATATGTTTTGGCATGTACTGGTGCCATCTTCAGGGAGTTTAGTCATACTGTAATTTTCTTCTCAACAGTTCTATGGAGTGATTTAATAAGCAGTGTGGAGGGACTGTAAGCACTTACTAACCATCTATTATAAGATTGTCGTTCAAAATCACAGATGCATGTCTTGAAAACAGCATTGAATTTTTCAGTCTTATGTATATCTGTGTGCAATAATCACTAGCCACAATGGACTGTAATATGTACTGTAAGCATGAACACATTATCTTCACCCCACCCAAACCCACACTCAGGGGACATCCACTTCAGCAATCACTAATCTGAACTGAATTCCCATCACACAGCGTACTCACTGCAACCTCTTGCACACGTCACAGAGAGGTCACGCCACTACTGCATTATGTCATCTTATCAGCGGCAAGAGTACAAATGCCTCTTTCATTCGACACACAGCACAGAATATAATAGCCAACATACTCCCCCCATTGAGTTACACTCAGAAGGTACAACCCTTGGAATTTAGCCTTCTGTGGGGAGAATCACTAGCTTGTGAATGGGGTGTCATGTGCTTCCTGTTGATGTCTTGATTGTTGCAACTTGCACAAGTCCATCATGTCCAGGGTGTACCTCCTCCACCAGTGCCATTCTCTGGTCCTGTGGTGAGCAATTGGTCTCCTTGACCAGAATCGGCTGAGTGGAGGCTCATTTGCCTCTTTGCTGCAGACTATTAAGATAGCCTGTGGATCACCTCTTCCAAAAATGTTGTTGGATCTGTTACCAGTGCTGCCACATAGATGACTGACAGCTCAAACAGACTGGGCTGAGGAAAACTTGTAAGAGGGGCACCAATCAGGAAATTGCCTGGACTAAGATAGGTGAGGTCATTTGTGTCATTGGACAAGGCTGCTAGAGGACAAGAATTCAGACATGCCTGTACTTGAGTCAGGAGAGTGCCCAGTTCTTTAAAAGTAAAGACCGTGTTCCCTATCATTTCTTTTATATGATATTTCATAGAGCTCATTCCAGCCTCCCAAAGTCCCCCATAGTGTGGCGAATGTGGAGGAGTATGTACCATGTCATTGTTTCTGAATTTGCAAATTCCAGACAATTGGACTGATGTGCTTCTGATGCAGAAAATTTCCTGAGTTCTTAAAGTTTGTGAAGAACTCCCACAAGTGTTGTTCTAATGTCAGAATACAAATATAAACATTTCCCCTTTTGTGCAATGAAACCTTTGAAGGACAGCTATACAAATGAAAATTGTAACATAACATTTCACTTGAATCTTACTCCCTAGAGATCTTTGTTTGCCATAAAATGGTCCTGCATAGTGCACACCAAAGCTCAAAAATGGCCTTGCCAGGTGAACTTGTGCTGTCAGAAGTTGGCCCATTAGCTGCTGAGATGCAACTGCCTTTTGTTTGAGACACGGTAAGCATTTGTGAAGTACTGACTATATTATTTGTCTCCCTCTAGGAATCTAGGAATCTGTCAAAGTGAGGCAAGCAAGTATTGAGGTCCCACATGAAGTAATCTCTGATTCTTCACCCTTACTCTATTTCTGTCAAGTGATGCCTTGAAGGTTGGATGACTTGATGTTAAGTCTTATATGGCAATGAGGAATTCTTGAGTCTTCCACCCACCAGAAGCATTTCATGCTTGTCTAAGAATGGACAGAGGCTGTGTAATTTACTGCATTTCTTTACCTCTTGTGATATGAGATCTGCTCTGTCCCCATGATAAACTGCATTCTGCGCAGTATAAATGCAAGCATACAGTGCTAGCTGATGCTTTAAGATGACCTGTTTTCTTCTTGTTGGGATAAGGAACAGTGTGTTCAAACTTGCTGCACATAAACAGTCACTCTGGCAAGCTTAGCAAGTGATGAAAATCTCTGTGTACTCAGTTGTGGGTGCACATGTAGTTGCTACTAATGACTTCTTCCTGTATTCTTCAGGAATGTCCTCCATCATTTCCACTTCCCTTAGAGAAGGCCATGAAGTGGCTAACTGTTGAAGCCACTGTGGACCCTGCCACCACAGCTGAAGATTCATGATCTCCTGTGTTACTCCTTGCGAAAAGAGATCAGCAGGATTTTCCAAGGTGCTCACATGTTCCCAATCACTCATGTTGGTAGTCTCTGGAATACGTGCCACTCTATTGTCGATGAATGTATTCCATCTCATTGCAAGTGAAGAAATTCATGAAAAGACTATAGTAGAATCAGTCCAGAGATGGATGCTGTGAATCTCCACTTTCAAAATTTGTAAAACCTTGTCAATTTGTTCTGTCAGCAACACTGCTCCAAACAGTTCCAACCTTGGGAAAGTTACTTTCTTCACTGGTGCGACCCTCGAACGTGAACACAATAAATGACTTGACCTCCCCCTGATGATTAACTGACATCAGGTAGAGACATGCTCTGTATGTCATTTCTGAAGCATCTGCGAAATCATGAACTTGTATCTTGACTGCTCCCTTTAGCCATACCAAACGACCAATTTCAAAATGCCTAACACTGTCAGGTTGCTTGTAGAGTTGCTGCCATTTTTCCAGCAATTCAGTTGGCACTGTGTTTTCCTGATTCAAAAAGTGGAGCCACAGTTCCTGCAAGAATATCTTGTATGTAATAACCAGTGGACTAATGGGTCCTAAAGGATGAAAATAGATGCTACAACTGCAGCAACCTTACACTACTAACATCTGTCAAAGCTACTGACTCTCTATTTGCAGTAGTAAATTAATCCAATGTGGTTTGGCAACAAAGACCCAATGTCTTAACCTTATCCTCAACACTCAAGTGCTTCAGTAGAACAATTTCCTGTGCTGCAGTAGGTCGTCGTCATTGTCGTCGTCATCATCATCATCATCATCATCATCATCATCATCATGGGCACAACAGCCCCTTTTGAGCCAAGGTCTTCTTCAGAAGCTTCTGCCAGCTGTCCCTATTCCTTGCAGCATTCTTCCAATTTCTCTCCCCAACTTCCTGGCATCTTCCATCGCACCAACTTCCCATCTTAGTTTCGGCCTGCCCCTTTGTCTTCTTCCTTCTACCACCCTACAGTAGGTACTGCTTCTAAGATCCTAGGATGGTTGGAACACCATTTCCTTAATGGAAACCCACCACTAGTGAGTAGCGCAGTCAAGTCAGCCTGGTGCGTTAGTGCTTTGGTAACATCATCACATCCGCTGAGCACTTCATCCATACAGAAATCCTGTGAAAAGTACTGTTGTTGTCTGGGGATATTTCTCCCTTTCTTCCACCACGAGTTTCTTCAGACATGCAGTAACCAAAAAAGGTTTCGATGCAGTCCCACATTGTACCAACGGGAGTTTATAAGTCTGAATTGGTGTATCTGATGAAACTCTTTACAGTATTCAGTGCAGTCTTGTGTCCATGGAATGAACCCTGATTTGCTGATACATCTCAATGTTTGCTGTGAAGGCACTCTGGTGAGTACGGAATCTTAACATTATTGAGAAAGATCTTGTTGAACAGTAGGTCCAATCAACACTATCATTTAAGGAGTGCCCATTAGTGCTTTCCGCACTCACATCAAAGACTCCTTGAGTTTGGTTGTGCTGCTTTTGTGTTTGAATACTAGGTGATGAGGCAGGTAAAATGTTACCTTGCCATGATCTCCAGATACCAGCTGCATATGCCCAGGCTCTTTTTATTCCGTCATGAAGTCTGCATGATTCTTCTGCGTGTCTGGTTGGTGCTGAAGCCATTTCTCCAACTGCTGAAATCTGTAAAATGTTTGATGACATGCACTGCCAAGTCCCTTATGATTTGACTTCCATGGTAACTGCATGACAAATCTCCCAGAAGCATCTGGTGTAGTGGTTGCTTGGGAATGACTCCCACATTCCAGCTCCAGTGTAGTTTTGGGAAGTGAGTGAAACTCTTCAAATGCCCAGAAACATTGTAGCTGTGCATCTAAACTGTTTTCTTCCAATGTTAAACATGATGATGCTGCTACTCTGAATGGCTGCCCTGGATGCTGAATATGTTCTGCTAAAATCCATCAGAATTCAGTATCTTGGAGTGTGGGAACTCTCCCATTGCTACTGTATCTACCTGGATGAAGTAGGTGAAAGAGAAGTTCTACAATGAACATATGCACATCTTCATGATGGGCAAACCCTGGATACATGTAAAACAGATCAGTAGGCAGCTTTCATGAATCATTTTCAATGTACCATGCTGGCACATTCTCTTCAATCTTAGGTAAGGTAATGCACATTATTTCTTCCTGAAACTTGCTGTGTCTGGAGTAAAGCTGTATGTTGACAGTGTATCTAGCATCTGATTTCACATTGTTGATTCTCTTTAAAGAAATGTAGTTCCTTGTTCTCTGCATTCCTGGTGTATTTACCATGGCCCCTGTTATGAAATGAACCTGCTATGCACTGTCTAATAAACAACTGCATTTGTGTATTCTACCCCTGGCATCTTGTATGTTTACAGTGGCTGTCAACACCAACACTAGTTTATCAAAATGCTGTTTTAAGGAGCAATATGATGCCTGTATAGGTTTAGCATCTGACAGATGTGGACTTGTCCATCCCTGTCTATGTTGCTTGAATGTATTTGAATCATGCTGTTGAGATATCAAGGTGTGATGCATCTCCCTACAATTATGACAATGTCCCGATCAACATATTGAAGCTGTATGACCCTGCCAGAGACAATCAGAGCAAAATTTGTGTTTCTGAACCCAAGATCTCCTCTGTGGAATATCTGCTATTAAAAGCACTGTACATTCAAACAAATGATGTGACTTAAAACACACTTGTTCTCAGTCATGGCCACAAAAGATGTAATACCCCATGCTGACCTTCGCTGTTGTTTCCCACCCTGTCTCTCCTTAAGATGAGCAGTGTTGGTGGAAGGTTTTAGTGTTTCCAAATCTTTACACTTCTGCTCCATAAATGTGATTAATTCCTTGAGTGTTGGGAACCCTTTGTCTACCTGTTTCATTTGCCACTTGCGACGTGTCTGACTCTCCAAGCATTCTACAACCAGCTATGACAATATGATATCTTCTGACAGCTGTTCTATGTTTAATGCCTTCAGTGACTTGAAATTGCTGCAAAATGTGTTTACAAATTGCCTCATCTCTCCCATGTCCTCTCTACTGATTGACCTTAAACCCAAGTATTTGTGTAACATAAGAAGCTGCAATCAATTTCTTGTTTTTATAAATGCCCACCAACATATTCCAAACTATTGAGTAATTCTCAGTTGTGATAGGAAGCCCTTGAACCAACTGAAGTGCTTGACCCTTCAGTGTCAATAGCTAATAATTGAATTTTTCATTGGACGTTATATCTTTGCGATTGTCTACAATAACCTTGAAAATATTTTCAGGGGTTGCCCAACTTTCTTATTTTCCATCAAATGTGGGCAAAGATATTGATGGCAGTTTCAAAGTGACCCCTTTAACTATGATTAGTATTACTGAGTGCTGTACTGTCCAAACTAGACGGTGCCTCTAGTTTTAGTGCTACGGATGTAGGAACTATCTCCTGTGAATCTGCAGGTCCTGCAGCATGAAACTATATTAAAATGCAGTTACTGATTTTACACATTAAGCTTTATTGCAGGCTGGACCAACTGGTCAGATTGTATATCCACTCAAGGACCACCAAAAGATAGCCATCATGCGAAATGTGGAAAAGATGCTGCTGGAGGCGGTACAGGACCCGCATGAAGTAGGTCCACTTCTGAGGGCATTGGTTTTGGGGCGCTACACAGAATGAACTATTAATGTGTACAAGAAATGACTGCAGGTAGTGTGTTATACGGTCTTCTGCATAATTGAATTGTTATTGAGCCTTGGTTGAATATTCCAGAGGCATTTCAATAGAGTTGATGATTAAAAATATGTATCTAGCTGTTTTAATTATTTGCAGGTAAATTTATGGTGAATTAATGTTTCATTGTGTTTGAAATAGATATTTTTTACAAACATTACATGAAAGCTTAGCTTATATCCTCATCACAGTTTATTAGCTTGTAATTTATGAGGGTGCATAAAGTCGTGATCATATGTAACTCAACGCTACTGAAATTAAGGTGTGTGTTTGATAAAGTATTATTTTATAAAATGTTTTCAGTCATATGGCAACATGGATTGAGTTTTTCATATAATGCTTGATGTTAAGTAAGTTTTGAAACAAAACCGTACTAGGTGATTCAGTTGTAATAACACATTTTTGAAGGTATTGTTTGTTGTAGTTCTTAATAGACATTTTAATTAATTTTCTTTAACTTCACAATTTGGATACCTACAAGGTTGGTGTAGTGAGGTGCTTGTGCTATTTTACCAAAGAAAGGCTTGGAAAAGTCTCTCACTTATAGGTAATAAGACATAAATGGAGGAGTGATTTGGAGGGGAAAAAACAAACAAAAATATGTATTTAAGCATGTTCTGGATAAGTAATTTTGGGTAAGGATAATGTTTTGTAGTCGGTAGGGTAATCTTGCAAGATGTAGGGCACAAATTGTGAAATATCTTGAGTGTGTGCTATTTGAAGCCCACATTTTTTTTGGCTTGAGTTGGTTGTAAGTTACTTAGAATCTGTGGAAGATTTTTGAAGTCTGTGACTCAACTCTGACCATCATGTCAGCACTGTATATTATTTATTCTCATGGTGGGGTGAGACTGTGTCTCTGTGGAGCTTGGTTCTTGACAGGCCTGTTGTTCATCCCTTGGATGATAGATGAACAGATATGTAGCATTGGTGGAGTGCTTATTGACAGGGGAAGACATAAGTGTTCAGAGAAAAATGTGTCCCAGTGCTACTTTGTTCATCTAAAATTCCATGTGGACTATCCTGGGACCGAACCCAGTCCACAGATGAGAAGCCACTAAGTGCCTGAGCTATGGCATGGTCACCGTGTGTTATAAAAATGTATGTGCATCAGGTGTAGTGAACAGAAATCCTAGTCATATGTACTTTAAGATATTTTAAAATAAGTAAGTCCTTCGGGTGTATGATCAAAATATATCAAGTGCAGCAGTTACAATGCAAGGAGGCCATGGTATTTTTATTTATAGTTGCTAAGTTTGACCAGAAACATTTAATAGAGACTGTGACTGATAGGATGGAATATTTTAACTACACCACAGTTCTTAATCAGGTTATAGATAAAGTAACTTAATTTTGACACATTTTTCAAAATTGTGACATGTGTTGCAATTACTTGTGTCTGTCTTTAATATTCAAAGTAGTAATTAACTACCACTCATAAGAAAATTGTGCTGAGAATGTTGCCTTTGCCCTTTGTCCATATTGTGGTTAACAGGGGATACATGACATTTGAGGGGCTGGATTACTTTCCTCTGTACCCTCTCTTTGTCTGCATGGTAAGGAAAGGATATTCATTTGTGTAGTGACATGACCAACTTGAGTAGGTACCATTTCTTCCAACCTGAAGATGGAGATGTGATACATTGTGTTTACTATTTTATGTGCACTGTATGCATTGTGTATTCCCATGACATTACTAAACCACCATCCTGAACCTTTGGATTTGTGGCTGGACTAATAGCTTGATAGCTGTTATTAATGTACATTTGGCAATGCAGGGAATGTGATTCTCTCTCTCTCCCTTTCTTTTACTGGGTTGAAGTTACCGTTTGCATTGGTGATGGGAAGAGCAATTAATTACATTTTTGTTAACTCGTAATGTATATGTTTTTGTAAGGCACACGAATGGTGATCGTTAGGAAATGTGGTATAGAGAGAATATTGTATGTGTCAGATACAGATGTAAAGTTGTTGTTACTGAATAAATATAAAATAGTTTGAAAGAGAGAGCTGTATTGGAAAGCAGCAGTCAGCCTTCATATTTGGAATTGTTATTTTGTTGAAGGTAGATAATGACGTGTATTGTAACTTCACGTGGTGTTGTATGTTGGTCTGTTTTTGACATCCTTAATTTTTGGAGAGGACTTTCTGTAGTTTTGTGTAACAGTGTAGCAACAAATGAAGTCAGTCAAACCTAGCACCTTATAGTCAGTAATATAACTATGTTACGGAATGAAGTTGCTACATGTTTCATGAAGGCCATCTTCAGACAAGACTAATACAAAATAGGCAAATGAAGGTAATATTAAAACATTAAGTGAATTTCAACTTACACTTAATACACAGCACAACCTTTAGACTTCTTTTCTAATTTTGAGTTCTACAGCATTCCTTGTTATGAAGAATTCATATATGGAAGAATACTTTGTAGTAGCTCCAACTTCATATGAATTGACATCTTGGAACAAATAAAATTCAGTGTGCTTCCTTACCACCCATATCGTCATTGAATATTAAGAGACTAATGGGTACTCCAATTTGAATACTTCTTAAGATTTTATATTTATATTTTTACATATCAAGATTTTAATATTTAATAATAATAACAATAATAATAATAATAATAATAATAATAATACAACTACTTGAGGAGATACTCTTATACACCAGTTCTATTAACAGTGTGCAAGATAGAGGGCTCTTTCATTTTAATATTACCTTCCTTTGCATATTTTGTATTAGTATTGCCTGAAGATGGCCCTGTCATGGGCTGAAACATGTAGTGACTTCATTTAGGTAATGTAATTTTAGTTACAGTTGATTTGACTGACTGTTTTTTACTGTTTAATGATACCCTTATGTGGTTAATATTGCACTCTTCGTTAGTGACGAAGTCTAGCGTATTAGACATTAAACTTCAGGATGTTATTGGTGTAATGTTGTCGTGGTTAAGGATGGGATGGGTGTGAGATGTAGCACACATGGAGGAACCAGGAAATGCATACATGATTTTGGTTAAATCAACCAGATTGTAAGAGACCATTTGAATGAACTAGATATGTCAGCCTTTATTTTGCTGTCTGTTATAAGCAAAGTACAGGTTAGCATGGAATTGTAGCTCTAAGTGTGAAATTATGAAAAATTGAGTTTCCAAGAAATTCTCTTCCCACACACAGTTACTAAAATGATGTATTGTTTGTGAATACAATACAATTCACAATATATAGAAACTGAATAATCCTGTATTTTATGTTTTGTAGGCTGTGCATCCTTGTATAATCATTTGCAAATTAAGCCAACTAGGTGCACATACTTTTTAGTATATTTATTTTCTCTTCTCTACATGTTTCAGACATCTATATGCCCATCATCAGGAGAACTTACTGTATCTATGTGACATTGGTATTTGTCGCTCTGCTGGTCTGCTGGTTGGAATGACTTCCAACCACCGGACCGGACAGCCACCCATACAGAGTGACGAATACCAAATACTAAAAAGTATTTGCATCTAGTTGGCTTAATTTGCAAATGAATAACCTGTGGGTAGTATACGGTTACCAGAAACCTTGAGAATTTGCTCAGAAGTACTTTGTTTATGTTAAATGTTTGAAAGCTACTGCATGTACCATTTGCCATAACATTAAGGAATTGCAGTTTGCCACATACTGTATGTATGTTTTTGTAATGGCAAAATTGTTTTAACACATTTGATTTTACAAGGGAGGAGAAAGTGCTGATTGTGCAGTAGAAGCTGAATACATGTGTAATTTTCATGCTAATACCACTCTTATTAAAATGTCTGTTAATTGAAACCAACATATGAGAATATTATGTAGTTGCTGATCAAACCATATTGAGTGTAAAAAAGAATGTGGTATGATGGAAGTAAGTTTTTTGTTTATCATGATGGAGAAAAGAAAACAGAAGTGTACGACCAACGTGATCTTGGTTTTTATACAGGCATATGTTAGACTGGACAAAGATGAACTGTGAAATGTTGTGAGAAGTTAATAACCTGAATAAATGCAATCATAAATACAATTACACACACACACACACACACAAATATATATATATATATATAATCTGAGAAAATGTGACCGAATCAATTAAAATTGATGTGTGATTGTGCCAAGGATGTGGGTTGTCTCCATTTTTAACATGTAAACTCATTAAATTATAGTGTTAGCAGACATGACAAAAAACATAAATGAATTGAGATTTTGAAGTAACAAGAAATCATTAATCATATGTATGCATGCAGCTTAGAAGGTAAGTAGAAGGTAAAATTGGGTCATCACTGAGTGGCATGTAATGACATTCCCACAAGTGAGTGACATTCAAAACAGCTATCAGCCACTGTCTCCTGGCTTTCTGTTCACACTAAGAGAACCTCCTGTGAGTGTCATCTGTCTCTGCAACACTTTGTTTGGCATCTCATTATACACTACTTCAAATGTATGTTTACAGACTGCCACTGGCATGACAGTGGCATGGTGCCACTTGGATTTTTTTGAAGTTGCCCACAACAGATGGGGAAGAGCTGGCCCATATCACTGGCATTTTTGGATTCACTGGCCTCCTGTCAACACTGATTACTGGTGGTGCCATCCTAGTTGTCACTGTCTATTGCAGATCAACCGTTGCAGGGAACAGTTTTGAAACTAAATCAAAGAGATATGTGTAGTCTTGAAAGAGAAACCCAATGATTTGGTAGGCAATGAAAATGTGGGCTTCTATCACTATGGTGCACTTCACTTAGCACTGTTCTGCTGGCCTTTTACCAACTGCTTTTTTTCTAACTGCGCAAATATGTTACGCAGTTGAACTATTTTTAAGCTCTTGCATTTATGTTTTATTTATGTTCATCAGTGAGCCTAGCCTACAAACACTAGAAGTTATGCATGGCATCCAGCTATGTCATGCATGCATGTATACTTCTATAAAAATCTACATCCTAAATTACTTTTTTCACAGTGCTGGACTGCATGTAATTCCTAAACCATGCCACACACAAAGCAAGTGCACATATACATGTAACAATTTCTGAGCCCTAGATCTGTGAACACAGACATGTCCAAAGGGCATACATGTGAATTTATATAACCACAGAAACAGAGTCATACTTTTGGCCAAAAAATATGAATTTGTGTACAATTTAAACATCTAAACCTCGGACAACAAAAGTCTCTTCCACCTGAATCTTCATACATAAAGTCACACTGCACATACACACCTGTATTACATGTATACATATATGTACATGTGCCTGTGATAGTTGTGACTCCTTGATAACGGCCCATTAAGGGCCAAAATATGGGAGGCTTAATAATGACTACTGGGAACTTTCCACAGACCCAGTATTTTGTTGGTTAATGTATAGAAAAAAAGAAAAAACAATGTATTTGCAACTGTAGGACACTTAATGTAGTAAACTACTGGGTACCACATTCGTAACACTGAATTATGCGTGGCAGAAGGGTAGAACTGTTCCTGTAACTACACAAGCTGAAGTACTTCAATCTGCCTTAATGATCTAATCTTAAGTAAAATCATGCCATTGTATGTATAAACTTGCTGTCTGGAGTACTCATCAGACCAATACAGTAGCATAAATGTTCTAACATTCATATGATGACTACTGAACATAGTGCCATAACAATATCTTTGTCAAAACTATATGATTTGAGACATTCTGTTGGAGCAATACTCTCTGTTATGCCAGTTTCAAGAAAATAGTATCTGGTAATTCCAAAGAGATGAACAAACTGTCTGCAAAGCTGCCATGGAAGGCATGTCACCTGGGTAGAAAATGAGCCTTCACTTTCAAACCTCACGAAAACTTGGCCAATATGAATGTAACAACATTCGGTTCACTATAGTCTGACAGTAAATATTTTAAGCATGCCATGAATGCCTTCATTGGGGAGCAGTCTTAAGTGCCCTGGTAATGTGAATTAATCTCATTCTGAATATGACAGCTTGAAGGGTTTCAGTAATTTACATAAGAACCTTCAACTGCATCTCAGTCTACACAAGAACACATTCCAAAAACCCTGGAATCAGGCTTCTGTGTTTCACTTTAATTATTCATGTCAGTATGATTACCTTCTGGCCTAAAAACCAGTGCTGCAAAATTCCTAGCTGACCTCCCACTGCGCCCGGTTAACTGTAAGTAACTGACGGTAATTAACAATGGAGTCGCCCCTATGATATCAATTACTGTGTACTTGACACAAAGTAACGCATAATGAATATCTTCAAATGCATATCTTTGTTCGGTTGTCATCAAACTTGGCTATGAGCTGCAACCAGCCTCTTGTTGAATGTGTCCCAGGGGCTCTTCCCCAAGACAAAGTTTGCAGTGTGAGGATGGCCACTTAGTCCCATCTAGTGCCCAGGTTAAGAATGTCTGATGCTATACTCTCACACCCCCATTTATGCTTCCAAGGCATGGACAGGGACAACTTTATCTCTTTGAACTTTAAAGTTGTCACTAAGAGATAAGTAATAATGAAATTAACAACTTTCTATCACCCATATATTTTGGCACCTCTGTTTTCTTGAAGGTTGGGAGAGGGTGGTCAGTATTGTGACTAAGCTATGGGCTGAACGGTCTGCATTTTGAACCCCAACAGGGGCAAGTGACCCCTGAAAGCTTATGAACTTATGATTTGAAAAGAGTTTTGATTCTGAGGGAGAATTTATGACTACTGATCCTTAACCTATAAAAATTATGTTTATGATGTTCACATCATAATTATTTGTTGCATTTGATTAGTATTCCATTTGGCTTTTATATAAGTATGCAAGTTATACCCTTTAAATCCCATGTATTATTACTTTTATTGTAATACAGCAAGGTACTGGGACTGTTACTGGGATACAGCAAGGTACTGGGATTGTTACTGAGATACAGCAAGGTACTGGAACTCTTACTGGGATACAGCAAATTACTGGGACTGTTACTGGGATACAGCAAGGTTGTGGGACTGTTACTGGGATACAGCAAGGTAATGGGACTTACTGGGATGCAGCAAGTTGCAGGGAATGTTACTGGGATACAGCAAGTTACTGGGACTGTTACTGGGATACAGCATGTTACTTGCAATTTTACTGGGATAAAGCAGAGTACTGGGACTATTACTGGGATATAGGAAATTTCTGGGACTATTAATGGGATACAGCAAGGTATTGGGTCTGTTACTAGGATACAGCAAGTTACTGGGTCTGTTACTGGGATACAGCAAGTTTCTGGGACTGTTACTGGGTTACAGGAAGATACTGGGACTGTTACTGGGATAGGGAAAGTTACTGGAATACAAGTTACTGGGGTACACAAATTTACTGGGACTGTTACAGGGATACAGCGAGGTACTGGGACTGTTACTGAGATACAACAAATTACTGGGACTTACTGGGATGCAGAAAGCTACTGGGAAACTTACTGGGATGGAGCAATGTAATGGGCCTGCTACTTAGATTCAGCAAAGTACTGGGAATGTTACTGGTATACGGCAAGGTACTGGGACTGTTACTTGGACACAGAAATTTACTGGAACTCTTACTGGGATAGAGCAAGTTACTGCGACTGTTACTGGGATAAAGCAAGGTACTGGGATTTTTACTGGGATGAAGCAAAGTACTGGGATTTTTACTGGGATTGAGCAAGGTAGTGGGACTGTTACTGGGATACATCAAAGTTCTGGGATTGTTGCTGGAATACAGGAAGGTACTGGGACTGTTACTTGGATACAGCAACGAAACGTGGGCTGTTACTGAGATACAGCACGGTACTGGGAGTGTTACGGGGATACAGCAAAGTACTGGGACTGTTACTGGGATACAGCAAGTTACCAGGACTGTTACTGGGATACAATAAAGTACTAGGAGTGTTACTGGGATACAATAAAGTACTAGGAGTGTTACTGGGATACAAAAAGATGCGCGGACTGTTACACAGATACAGCATGTTACTGGGATTCTTACTGGGATACAGCAATGTACTGGGATTGTTACTGGAATAGAGCAAAGTACTGGGACCGTTACTGGAATACAGCAAGTTACTGGAACTGCTACTAGGTTACAGCAAATTACTGGGACTGTTACATGTATACAGCAAATTAGTGGGAATGTTATTTAAATACAGCAAGTTACTGGGACTGTTAGTAGGCTAGAGGAAGTTACTGGGACTGTTGGATAAAATGTAATAGGATTGGTACTGTAATACAGCAAGCGACTGGGACTGTTACTGGAATACAGCATGTTACTTGAACTGTTGCTGGGATAGAGCAAGGTAATGCGGCAGTTACTCGGATACAGCAAATTACTGGGAAAGTTACCGTGATACAGTAAGGTACATGGACTGTTACTGGGATCGAGCAAATTACTGGGACTGTTACTGGGATACAGCAAATTACTGAGACTGTTACTGCGATACATCAAGATACTGGAACTGATACTGTGATACAGCAAGTTACTGGGAATTTTACTGGGATACATGGTAATGGGACAGTTACTGGGATACAGCAAAGTACTGGGAATGTTACTGGGATAAAGCAAGTTACTGGGATGGAGTTAGTTACTGGTACTGTTACCAGGTTACATCCATCAACTGGGCCTATTACTGGGATAGATCACGATACTGGGACTGTAACTGGGATAAAGCAAGTTTCTGGGACTGTTACTGAATACAGCTAGGTATTGGAAATTTTACTGGAATACGGCAAGGGACAGGGACTCTTGTTGGGATACAGGAAATTACTGGGACTGTTACTGGGATATAGCAAGGTACTGGGAATGTTACTGGGATACAGAAAGATACTGGGACTTGCTGCGATACATCATGTTACTGGCACTGTTACTGGGATACAGAAATTTACTGGTATTCTTACTGGCATACAGCAAGATACTGGAACGGTTACTGGGATAGAGGAAAGTCGTGTGACTGTTTCTGTGATACAGCAAGATACTGGGACAGTCACTGGGATACAGCAAGATTCTGGGATTGTTACTAGGATACCACAAGTTTTTGGGATTTTTACTGGGATATAGCAAAATCGTGGGACTAACACTGGGACAGAGCAAAAAAACTGGGACTATTAGTGGGATACAGCAAGGTACTGGGACTGTTACTGTGATACAGAAAGGTACTGGGCCTGTTATTGTGATACATCAAGGTACTGGGACTGTTAGTGGGATACAGCATGTTACCACGTCTGTTACTGGGATACAGCAAGTTACAAGGAGTGTTACTGGGATACATCAAGTTGCGGGGACTGTTAGTAAGATACAGCAAGTTACTGGGATAAAAGGAGGTGCTGGGACTGTTACTGGTATATAGCAAGGTACTGGGATTGTTACCGGGATAGAGAAAGTACTGGTACCGTTACTGGCATAAAGCAAATTACTGGAACTATTAGTAGGTTACAGAAAATTACTGGGACTCTTACTGGGATACAGCTAATTAGTGGGAATGAAATTGGAATACAGCAAGATACTGAGACTGTTAATTGGATACAGCAAGTTACTGGGACTATAATTGGGATAAAGCAAGGTACTGGGACTGTTAATTGGATACAAGTTAATAGGATTTTTACTGGAAGACAACAAGGTACTGGGAATGTTACAGATATATAGCAAGCTACTGGGACTGTTACTGGTAAACTGGAAGTTACAGGGACTCTTATTGCGATACAGCAAATTAGTTGGACTCTTACTGGGATAGAGCAATATAATGGGACATTTACTCGGATACAGCAAAGTACTGGGAAAGTTACTGGAATATTTTAAAGTTCAGGGACTGTTATTGGAATACAGAAAATTACTGGGACTTGTACTGGGATACAGCAAATTACGAGGACAGTTACTGGGATATAGCAAATTACGGGGACTGTTATTGCGATACAAGGTAATGGGACAGTTACTGGGATACTGCAAAGTGCTGGGAAAGTTACTTGGATACAGCAAAATACTTGGATAGTTACTTGGATTCAGCAAGTTACTGGGCATCATACTGGGATACAGCAAGTTACTGCGATTGTTACTGGGTTACATGAATGTACTGGGACTGTAAAGGGGATAGAGCAAGATACTGGGACTGTAACTGGGAAACAGCAAGTTCCTGGGACTGTCACTGGAATAAAGCAAAATACTGGACTCTTACTGGGATACAGCAAGTTACAGGGACACTTGTTGGGAAACAGCAAATTACTGGGACTGCTACTGGGATATAGCAAGTTATTGGACAAGTTACTTGGATACAGAAAAGTCCTGGGACTCTTACTGGGATACACCAATGTACTTGGACCGTTACTGAGATACAGCAAGTTACTGGGACTGTTCCTTGAATACAGCAAAGCACTCTCACTGTTTCTGGGACACAGCAAGCTACTGGGACTGATACTGGCATACAGAAAGTGATTGGGTCTCTTACCTGGAAAGAGCAAGTTACTGGGATACGGCAAGTTACTGGGATACAGCAAGGTACTGGGACGGTTACTGGAATACAGGAAGGTACTGGGAATGTCAATGGGTCATTTATTGTTATAGAGGAATATCCTGGGATGGTTAATAGGATACAGCAAGATAATGGGAATGATACTGGGATACAGCAAGTTACTGGGAATGTTACTTGGATACAGCAAGGTCAGGAATTGTTACTGGAATACAAATATATACTGGTTCTGTTACTGGGATTCAGCAATATACTGTAACTCCTACTGTGATACAGCAAGTTACTGGGACCCTTACAGGGATATAGCAATGTCCTGAGGCTGTTACTTGTATACAGCAAGGTACTGGGAGTGTTAATGTGATATAGCAAGTTACTGGAATACAGCAATGTACTGCGATTGTTACTGGGATACAGCAAGGTACTGGGACAGTTGGTGGGATACAGCAAGGTACTGGGACTTTAACTGGGATAGAGCAAGATACTGGGACTGTTACTGGGATACAGCTATTTACTTGTAAAGTTATTGGGATACATCAATTTACTGGGACTGTTACTGGGACAGAGCAATTTATTGCAATGTTACTGCGATAAAAGAAGGACAATTACTTGGATATAGCAAGGTACCGGGACTGTTACTGAGATACAGATAATTACGGGGAATGTTACTTGGACTGTCACTGGGATACAGCAAAGTAATTTGCTTGTTACTGGCATTCACCAAAATACTGGGATAGTTAGTGGTATACGGCAAGGTACTGAGATTGTTACTAGGACACAGAAAGGTACTGGAACCGTTACTGGGGTAGAGCAAGTTTCTGCGACTGTTACTGGGATAAAGCAACGTACAGGGGCTGTGACTGTGGTAAAGAAAGTTTCTGGGAGTTTTACTGTTCTTGAGCAAGGTAGTGGAACAGTTACTGGGATATATCAAATTTCTGGGATTGTTACTGGAATACAGCAAAAAACTGGGGTTGTTACTGGGATACAGCAATGAATGTGGACTGTTAATTGGATACAGCAACGTACTCTGAGTGTTACTGGGATGCACGAAGTTACTGGGACAGTTACTAGGATACGGAAATTTACTGGGCCTGTAATTGGGATACAGCAAGGTACTGGGACTGTTACTGGGATAAAGCAATTTACCGGGACTGTTACTGGGATACAGCAAGGTACTACGTGTTATTGGGATAGAATAAGATGAGGGGATTTTTACTGAGATACGGCAAGTTACTGGGACTGTTACTGGGATAAAAGCATTTGCTGGGACTGCTACTGGGATACATCAAGGTACTGGGATGGGTACTGGGATAGAGCAAGTTACTGGGACAATTACTGGCATGCCGGAAGTTACTGGAACTGTTATTAGGTTACAGCAAATTACAGAGACTCTTAATCGGATACAGCAAAATAATGGGAATGTTATTGGAATACAGCAAGATACTGAGGCTATTAATTGGATAGAGCAAATTACTGGGACTGTGAATGGGATAGAACAAGTTACTGGGAATTTTACTTGGATACAATGTATTAGAATTTTACTGGAATAGAGCAAGGTACTGGGACTGTTACTGGGATACAGCAAGTTAGAGGGACTCTTGTTGCGATACAGCAAATTGCTGGGACTGTTAGTGGAATATAGCAAGTTACTGGGAATATTAGTGGGATACAGAAAGGTACTGGGAATTTTACTGGGATACATCATGTTACTGGGACTGTTACTGGAACACAGAAATTTACTGGACCTGTTACCGGCATACAGCAAGATACTGGGACTGATAGTGGGACACAGCAAGGGCCAGGGACTGTTAATGGGATACAGGAATGTACTGGAATTGTTAATGGGATACAGCAAGTTACTGGGATTACTAGGATACCACAAGATACTGGGACTGTTACTGGGATACAGCTAAGAGCTGGGAATATTAATGGGATACAGCAAAGTACTGGGACTGTTACTGGGAGACAGAAAGCTACTGGGATTGTTATGGGATACAGCAAGTTACTGGGAAGGTTAGTGGGATACAGCATGGTAATGGGATAGTTACTGGGAAATATCAAGGTACTGGGACAGTTACTGGGGAACAACAAGTTACTGGGAACATTACTGGGATACAGTAAGTTACTGGGAGTGTTACTGGGATACAGCAAATTGTTGGGAATGTTACTGGGGTACAGAAAGTTACTGGGACTATATTGGAACAAAGAAAATTACTGGGATTGTTACAGGGATAGAGGAAGCTACTGGGATACAACAAGGTACTGGGACTGTTACCGGGATACATCAAATTATTGGGACTCTTTACTGGGATACAGCAAGTTCCTGGTACTGTTACTGGGATACAGCAAGATATTGGGACTGCTACTGGGACACAGCAAAGTACTGTGACTGTTACTGGAATACAGCAAAGTACCGGGAAATTTACTGGTACACGGCAAGGCACTGGGACTGTTACTGGAAGACAGAAAGGTAATGGAATTGTTACCGGGATAGAGCAAGGTACTGCGATCGTTATTGGAATACAGCAAGGTACTGCGACACTTACTGGGATAGAGCAAGTTACTGGGTTGCAGCAAAGTACTGGGACCGTTACTGGGATACAGCAAGTTACTGGGATTGTTACTGGGATAGAGGAAGTTACTGGGATGGTTACTGGGATACAGTTAGTTACTGGCAATGTTACTGGAATACAGCAAAATACTTGGATAGTTACTGGGATACAGCAAGATACAGGAACTGATACTGTGATACAGCAAGTTACGGAAAGTTACTGGGATACAAGGTAATCTGACAGTCACTGGGATACAGCAAAGTACTGGGAAATTTAATGGGATACAGCAAGTTACTGGGATACAGTTATTACCGGTACTGTTGCCGAGTTAGATCAATCTACTGGGAATGCTACTGGGATAGAGCAAGATACTGGGACCGTAACTGGGATACAGCAAGTTACTGGGACGGTTACTGGGATACAGGAAGGTTCTGTGACTGTTACTGAGATACAGCAATATACAGATAGTGGGATGCAAGAAGTTTCTGGGATTGTTACTATGATACCACAAGTTACAGGGACAGTTACTGGGATACAGCAAAATCCTGGGACCAACACTGGGACACAGCAAAGAACTGGGACTATTAGTAGGATACAGGAAGATACTGGTACTGTTATTGGGATACAGCAAGTTACCAGGACTGTTACTGGGTTACAGCAAGTTACTTGGATTGTTACTGGGATAAAACAAGACGAGGGGATTGTTACTAAGATACAGCAAGGTACTGGGACTGTTACTGGGATAAAACAATGTACTGGGACTGTTACTGCCAAACACCAACGTACTAGTATTGTTACTGGGATAGAGAAAGGTACTGGTACCGTTACTGGAAGAGAGAAATTTACTGGAACTGTTACTATGTGACAGCAAAGTACTGGGACATTTACTGGGATACAGCAAATTAGTGGGAATGAAATTGAAATAGAGCAAGTTACTGAGACTGTTAATTGGATACAGGAATTTACTGGAGCTATAATTGGGATACAGCAAAGTAATGGGCTGTTACTTGTATACAAGGTAATAGGATTGTTACTGGAATACAGCAAGGTACTGGGACTGTTACTGGGATAGAGCGAGGTACTGGGACTGTTACTGGGATACTGGAAATTCCTGGCGCTTTTACTGGGATACAGCAAGTTACTTGGACTTTAAGTGGGATAGTGCAAGATAATGGGAGAGTTACTGGGATACAGCAAAATACCGGGAAAATTACTGGTATACATGAAGTTGCAGGGTCTGTTACTGGGATAAAGAAATTTACTGGGACTGTTACTGTTTTACAGCAAATTACTTGGAATGTTATTGGGATACAAGGTAATGAGAAAGTTACTGGGATACAACAAATTACTGGGAAAGTTAGTAGGATACAGCATGGTACTGTGCCTGTTACTGGGATACTGTAAGTTAGTGGGAATGATACTGGGTTACTTGAATATACTGGGGCTCTTAATGGGATAGAGCAAGATATTGGAACTTTAACTTGAATACAGCAAGGTCCTGGGATTGTTATTGGAATACAGCAAGATACTTGAACTGTTACTGAGATAGAGCAAAGTACAGGGACACTTGTAAGGATACAGGAAAGTACTGGGACTGTTACTAGAATATAGCAAGTTACTGGGAAAGTTACTTGGATACAGAAAGGTACTGGGACTGTTACTGCGATACAGCAATATTCTTGGACAGTGACTGGGATACAGCACATTACTGGGTAAGTTACTAGGATACAACAAGTTACTGTGCCTGTTACTGGGATACAGTAAGTTAGTGGGAATATTACTGGGTTACATCTATGTACTGGGGATATTAATGTGATAGAGCAAGATAATGGAACTGTATCTTGGATACAGTAAGTTCCTGGGACTGTTCTTGAATACAAAAAGTTCCTGGAATACAGCAAGATACTGGGACTGTTACTGGCATACAGAATAGTACTGGGCTTGTTACCTGGATACAGCAAGTTGCTGTGATACAACACGTTACTGGGATACAGCAAGGTACTGGGACGGTTACTGGAATACAGGAACGTATTGGGATATTTACTGGGACAATTATTGGGATACAGGAAAGTCCTGGGATTGTTACTGGGATACAGCAAGTTACTGGGAATGTTACTTGGATTAAGCCAGATCAGGAATTGTAACTGGAATACATATATCTACTGGGTCTGTTACTAGGATACAGCAATATACTAGAACTATTACAGTGATACAGCAAGTTACTGGGAATGCTAGTGGGATGTAGAAATCTCCTGGAACTGTTACTGGGATGCAGCAACGTACTGGGATTATTACTGGGATTCAGCAAGGTACTGGGACCGTTACTGGGATACAGCATGGTACTGGGAGTGTTAATGGGATATAGCAAATTACTGGGATACAGCAAAGTACTGGGACTGTTACTGGAATACAGCAAGTTACTAGAATTGTTGCTGGGATACAGCAAGTTACTGGGAATTTTACTGGGATACATGTAGTTACTGGGACTGTTACTGGGATACAGCAAGTTACAGGGACTGTTACTGGGATACAGCAAGATACTGGGACTGTTACTCCGATACAGCAATTTACTCGCAATATTACTGGGATAAAACCAAGTAATGGGACAATTACTGGGATACAAGAAAGTACCGTGACAGTTATTGAGATACAGCAAATTACCTGGGCTGTTACTGGGATGCAGCAATTTACTGGGAAAGTTACTGGGTTACAGCAATATAGTGGGATATTTACTGAGATTCAGCCAATTACTGGAAAATTTACGAGTAAACGGCAATTTACTGGGACTGTTACTAAGGCAGAGAAATTTACTGGAACTGTTAAATGGGTAGAGCAAGTTACTGCGACTGTTACTGGTATAAAGCAAGTATCTGGGATTCTTACTGGGGTAAAGCAAGTTACTGGGAGTTTTACTGGGATTGAGCAATTAGTGGAAAACTTACTGGGATACATCAAATTTCTGGGATTTTTACTGGAATACAGCAAGGTACTGGGGCTGTTACTCGAATACAGCAATGAAAGTGGACGGTTAATGGGATACAGCAAGGTACTGGAAGTGTTACTGGGATACAGGGAGTTACTGGGGCAGTTAATAGGATACGGATAGGTACTGCGCCTGTTATTTGGATACAGGAAGATACTGGGACGGTTATTGGGAGAAAGCACGTTACCAGGACTGTTACTGGGATACAGCAATTTACTACGAGTGTTACTGGGATACAACAAGGTGAAGGGAGTGTTAGTGAGTTACAGCAAGTTAATGGGGCTGTTGCTGGTATAAAACAAGGTAGTGGGACTATTTCTGGGATAGAGAAAGGTACTGGGATGGTTACTGGGATAGAGCAAGTTACTGGGAGTGTTACTGGCATACAGGAAATTACTGGAACTGTTATGAGGTCACAGAAATGTACTGGGACTGTTGTTGGGATACAGCAAATTAATGGGAATGATATTGGAATACAGCACGTTACTGAGGCAGTTAATTGGAAACATCAATTTACTGGGAATGATATTTGGATAAAACGTAATAGGATTGTTACTGGAATACAGCAAGGTACTGGGACTGTTACTTGGATACAGCAAGGTGGAGAGACTCTCGTTGTGATACATCAAAGTGTTGGGACGGTTACTGGATTTTAGCAAGTTACTGGGAATGTAAGTGGGATACAGAAAGTTACTGGGAGTTTTACTGGGATACATCATATTACTGGGCTTTTACTGAGACACAGATATTACTGGGACTTTTACCGGCATACAGCAAGATTCTGGGACTGTTAGTGGGACACAGCACGGTCCTGGGACGTTTACTGGGATACAGCAAAATACTGGGAATAGTAATGTGATACAGCATGTTACTGGGACGGTTACTAGGATACCACAAGATACTGGGACTGTTACCGGGATACAGCAAATTCCTGGGACTACTACTGGGATACAGCGAAGAACTGGGAATAATAATTGGATACAGCAAATTACTGGGACTGGCACTGGGAGACATAAATCTAATGGGACTGTTGCTGTGATACAGCAAGTTACTGGGAATGTTAGTGGGATACAGCATGGTACTGGGATATTTGCCGCGAAATATCAAGGTAGGGACAGTTACTGGGGAACAGCAAGTTACTGGGAATGTTACTGGGATACAGCAAGTTACTGGGAGTGTTACTGGGATACAAAAACATAGCTGGGAGATTTACTGGGATATAGCAAGTTACTGAGAAAATTAATGGGACGCAGAAATTTACTGGGACGGTTACAGGAATAGAAGTTACTGGGATATTTACTAGAATAAAACAAGGTACTCGGACTGTTACTGGGATACAGCAAATTTCTGGGACCCTTACTGGGATACAGCAAGTTACTAGGACTGGTTCTGGGATACAACAAGATACTGGGACTGCTACTGGTATACGGCAAATTACTCGGACTTTTACTGGAAAACAGAAAGGTACTGAATTTGTTACCGGGATAGAGCAAGGTACTGCGACCGTTACTGGGATACAGCAAGGTATTGGACATTTACTGGAAAAGAGCAAGGTACTGGGATGGAGCAAATTACTGGGACTGTTACTGGGATACAGCAAGTTACAGGGATTTTTACTGGGATAGAGCAAGTTGCTGGGATGGTTTCTGGGATAGAGTTATTTACTGGCAACGTTACTGGATTATAGAAATGTACTGGGACTGTTACTGGGATACAGAAATATACTTGGGCTGTTAGTCGGATACAGCAATTTACAGGGACGGTTCCTTGAATACAGCAAGATACTGGGACTGTTACTGGGTACAGAAAGGTACTGGTCCAGTTACCTGGATACAGAAAGATAGTGGGATACAAGAAGTTACTGTGACGGTTACGGGAATACAGCCAGTTACTTGGACTCCTCCTAGGACACTTATTGGAATACAGCATGATCCTGGGACGTTTAGTGGGATACAGCAAGATAATGGGTTGTTATTGAGATACAGCAAGTAACTGGGACTGTTACTTGGATACAGCAAGGTCAGGAATTGTTACTGGAATAGAGATATATACTGGATTTGTTACTGGGATACAACAATATTCTGGAACTCTTACTGGGATACAGCAAGATACTGGGATTGTTACTGGGTAATAGCAAAGTCCTGGGACTGATAGTGGGATATAGCAACTTACTGGGATTAACATTTGGATACAGCAAGGTACTGGGAAATTGAGAGGGATAGAGCATGGTACTGGGAGTGTTAATGTGATATAGGAATTTCCTGGGATACTGCAAGGTACTGGTACTGTTACGGGGATACAGCAAGTTACTGGGATTGTTGCTGGGATACAGCAAAGTACTGGCACGTTTACTCGGATATAGCAAGTTACTGGGACTGTTACTTGGATACAGGAATTTCCTGGGACTCTTACCGGGATACAGCAAGTTACTGGGCCTGATACTGGGATACAGAAATTACTTGCAATGTTACTGGGATAAAGCAAGGTACCGGAACTATTACTGGGATAGGGAAATCTCTGGGACTATTAATGGAATACAGCAAGGTATTGAGACCTTTACTAGGATACAGCAAGACACTGGGATACAGCAAGATACTGGGTCTGTTCTGGGATGCAGCAAGTTAAAAGGACTGTTACTGGGATACTAAGATGTTACTGGGATACAAGTTGCGGGGAATGTTACTGAGGTACAGAATGGTACTGAGATTGTTACAGGGATAAAGAAGGTAAAGCAATTTGTTTGGAATGTTACTAGGATACCAAAAGTTACTGGGACTGTTACTGGAATACAGCAAATTCCTGGGATTATTAGTGGGATAAATAAAGATACTGGGACTCTTACTGGGATACAGAAAGTTGCTGGGTCACTTAATGGGGCAGACAAAGTTACTGGTAATGTTAAAGGGATAGAGGAATTTACTGGGATAGTTACTGGAATAGAGGAAGTTACTGGGTCTATTAGCGGGATACAGCATATTACTGGGGCTCTTACTGGGATACAGCAAGTTCGTGGGACACTTACTGTGATACGGCATGATACTGGGACTGTTGCTGGGATACAGCAATGTACTGGGAAAGTTACAGTTATAAGGCAAAGTACTGGGAAAGTTACTGGAACACAGATAATTACTGGAATTATTACCTGGATAGAGCAGGGTACTGCGAAATTTTCTCGGATAAAGCAAGCTACTGGGACACTTACTGGGATACACTAAGTTACTGGGATGCAGCTAAGTACTGGGGCCGTGGCTGGGATACAGCAAATTTACTGGGATTATTACTGTGATAGAGAAAGTTACCAGGAATTTTACTGGGATACAGCAAGATACTGGAAATATTACTGGTATAGAGCAAGTTACTGGGACTGTCACTGTGTTAGAGCAATATAATTGGACTGCTACTGGGATACAGCAATGTACTGGGTCTGTTCCTGTAATACAGCAATTTACTGGGAATACTACTGAGATACAGAATGTTACTGGGTCTGTTACCTAGATACAGCGAGTTACTGGGATACAGCAAGTTTCTGAGAATGTTACTTGAATACAGCAAGGTACTGGGACTGTTACTGAGACACTTATTGTTATACAGCAAGGTCCTGGGATTGTTAATGTTATACAGTAAGATACTGGTACTGTTACGGGTATAGAGCGAGGTCAGGAATTGTTACTGCAATACAGATATATACTGGGTCTCATACTGGGATACAGCAATATACTGGGACTGTTACTGGGATACAGAAAGTTACTCGGACTGTTACTGGGATATATCAAATTTCTGGGACTGTTACTGGGAAACAGCTAGATACTGGGATTATTACTGGGATACGGCAAGGTACTGGGACAATTACGGGTCTACAGCATGGTACTGGGAAATTTACTGGGATGTAGCAAGTTACTGGCTTACAGCAAGTTAATGGGACTTTTACTGGCATATAGCAATTTACTGGGACTTTTATTGGGATACACCAAATTACTGGGACTGTTACTAGGATAAAGCAAATTACTGGGATTGTTACCGGGATACAGCAAGTTACTTGCAATATTACTGGGATAAAGCAATTTCCTGGGATTATTACTCGGATGCAGCAAGGGACTGGTACACTTACTGTGATAAAGGAAATTACTGGGACTCTTACAGGCATGCAGCAACGTACTGGGACTGTTACAGGTATACAGCAATGTAACGGGCCTGTTACTGGGATTCAGCAAAGTACTGGGAAAGTTACTGTTAAACGGCAAGGTACTGGGAATGTTACTAGGACACAGAAAGTTACTGGAACTCTTTCTGTGGTACAGCAAGTTACTGCGGATGTTACTGGAATAAAGCAAGGTACTGGGACTCTTAATGGGATAAAGCAAGGTACTAGGAATTTTACTGCGATTGGGCAAGGTAGTGGGACAATTACAGGAATACTTCAAAATTCTAGGATTTTTACTGGAATAGAGCAAGCTACTGGGATTGTTCTAGGGATACAGCAATGAACGTAGACAGTTAGGTGATACAGCAAGGTACTGGAAGTGTTAGTGGGATACAGCAAGTTGCCAGGACTGTTACTGGGATACAGCAAGGTACTAGGATTGTTACTGGGATACATGATGCGGGGAATATTACTGAGATAGAGCATGTTACTGGGATAGTTACTGGGATAAAAGAAGGTCCTGGGACGGTTACTGGGATACAGAAAGGTACTGAGATTGTTACTGGGATAGAGCAAGCTACTGGGAACTTTACTGGCTTGGAGCAAATTACTGGATGTGTTATTAGTTTACAACAAAGTACTGGGATTGTTACTGTGATACAGCAAATTAGTGGGAATATTACTGGCATACATGAAGTTACTGAGACTTAATTGGATACAGCAAGTTACTGGGACTGTTAATTGGATACAGCAATTTACTAGGACTGTTACTTGAATAAAATATAATAGGATTGTTACTGGAATACAGCAAGGTACTGGGACTGTTACTGGGATAGAGCAAGGTACTGGAGCACTTACTGCGATACCGATACTGTAACTGGGATAGAGCAAGTTACTTGGACTGTTACTTGGATAGAACAATATAATGGGACAGTTACTCGTATACAGGAAAATACTGGGAAATTTACTGGGATAAACTAATTTACAGGGACTGATACTGAGATAAAGCAAATTACTGGAATTTTTACTGGGATACAGCAATTTACTGGGACTGCTACTGCGATACAGCAAGTTACAGTAAATCATACTGTTATAAAGGAAGTTACTGGAAATGTTACTGGGATACAAGGTAATGGGACAGTTACTGGGGTAGAGCAAAGAACTCGGAAAGTTACTGGGATACAGGAAGGTATTGGGCCTGTTACTGGGATAAAGCAAGTTACTGGTATTGTTAATTTGTTACATTAATGTAGTGGGAATGTTACTGGGATAGATCAAGATAGGGGACTTTAACTGGGTTACAACAAATCCCTGGGACTCTTACTGGAATACAGCAAGATACTGGAACTGTTACAGGGATACAGCAAGGTGCAGGGACACTTGTTGGGATATAGCAAATTACTGGGGCTGTTATTGGGATATAAAGAGTTACTGGGAATGTTACGGTGATACGGAAATATACTGGGACTGTTAGTGGGATACATCATGTTACTGAGACTCTTACTGGGATACTGAAATTTAATGGGACGCTTACTTGAATACAGCAAGATACTGCGATGGTTCATGGTATACAGCAAGCTCCTGTGACTGTTACTGGCATACAGCAAGTTACTGGTACAGTTACTGGGATAAAGCAATTTACTGGGATTGTTACTAGAATACCACAAGATACTGGGAATCTTACTGCGATACAGCAAATTCCTGGGCTTATTAGTGGGATACATAAAGGTACTGGGAATGTTACTGGGATACACAAAGATACTGGGCCTGTTATAAAGATACAGCAAGTTCCTGGGACTGTTACTGGGATACAGGAAGTTACCAGGACTGTTACTGGGAATCAGCAAGTTACTAGGAGTGTTATTGGGATGTATGTATGTATGTACTGGGAGAGTTACTGGCATACTGCAATTTACTGGAACTGTTACTAGGTTACAGCAAAGTACTGGGACTGTTACTGGGATACAGCAAACTAGTGGGAATGGAATTGGGATAAAAAAGTTACCGAGACTGTTAATTGGATACAGCAAGTTACTGGGTCTGTTAATTGGATACAGCAAGTTACTGGGACTGTTACTTGGATACAAGGTAATAGGATTGTTACTGGAATACAACAAAGTACTGGGACTGTTCCTGGGTTATGGAAGTTACTGGGAGTGTTACTGGGATACACCAAAATACTGGGAATGTTACAGATATAAGGCAAGTTACTGGGACTGTTACTAGGACACAGAAGATTACTGGAACTGTTTCAGTGGTACAGCAAGTTACTGCGGCTGTTACGGGAATAAAGCAAGGTTCTGGGACCCTTACTGGGATAAAGTAAGGTACTAGGAATTTTATTGAATTGAGCAAGGTGTTGGTACATTTACTGTGATACATAAAAAATCTGGGATTTTTACTGGAATAGAGCAAGGTACTGGGATTGTTACTGGGATACAGCAATGAACGTGGACTGTTAATGGGATACAGCAAATTACTGGGAATGTTCCTGGGATACAGCAAGTTACTGGGACTGTTACTATAACACAGGAAGGTCTGGTCCTGTAATTGAGATACATCAAGTTACTGGGACTGTTACTGGGATACAGCACGTTACCGGGCCTGTTTCTGGGATACAGCAAGTTACTAGGAGTTTTACTAGGATACAAGATGCGGGGAATGTTACTGAGATACAGCATGGTACTGGGATTGTTACTGGGATAAAAGAAGGTACTGGGACTGTTACAGGGATACAGAAAAATACTGGGATCGTTACTGGGATAGAGCAAGATACTGGGACCGTTATTGGCATGGAGCAATTTACTGGAACTGCTATTAGGTTACAAAAATTTACTGGGACTGTTACTGTGAAACAGCAAATTAGTGGGAATATTATTGGTATACATCAAGTTACTGAGACGTAATTGGATACAATAAGTTACTCGGAATATTAATGGGATACAGCAAGTTACTGGGACTGTTACTTGGATAAAATTTAATAGGATTGTTACTGGGATACAGCAATGTACTGGGACACTTACTGGGATAGTGCAATGTACTGGGACTGTTACTGTGATACTGATACTATAACTGGGATAGACCAAGTTACTTGGACAGTTACTGGGATAGAACAAGGTAATGGGACAGTTACTCGTATACAGCAAAAACTGGGAAAATTACTGGAATACATTAAGGTACTGGGCCTGTTATTGGGATAAAGGAAATTACTGGGAATGTTACTGGGATAGAGCAAATTACAGGGACTTTTACTGGGATACAGTGAGATACTGGATCTGATACTGTGATACAGCAAGTTACTGTGGCTTTTACTAGGATACAAGGTAATTGGACTTTATTGGGGTATAGCAAATTACTGGGAAAATTACTGGTATAAAGCAAGGTACTGGGTTTGTTACTGGGAAATAGCAAGTTACTGGGACTGTTACTGGGTAACATCAATGTACTGGGACCGGTACTTGAATAGAGCAAGATCCTGGGTCTGTAACTGGGATACAGCAATTTCCTGGGACTCTTACTTGAATACAGCAAGATACTGGAATTGATACTGGGATACAGCAAGGTACAGGGACACTTGTTTGGATAGAGCAAAATACTGGGATGTTACTGGGATATAGCAAGTTACTGGGAATGTTACTGGGATACAGCAAGATACTGGGCCTGTTACTGGGATACACCAAGATCCTGGGACTGTTACTAGGATACAGCAAGATACTGGGACTGTTACTGGGATACAGCAAGTTCTGGCATTTTTACTAGGATAACACAAGGTAATGGGACCTTTAGTGTGATAAAGCAAAATCCTTGGACTCTTACTGGAATACAGCAAAGAACTGGGACTATTAGTGGGATATAGCAAAGTACTGGGATTGTTACTGGGAGACAAAGCTACTGTGACATTTACTGGGATACAGCAAGGTACTGGGACTGTTATTGGGATAAGCAAGTTACTGGGGTTGTTACTGGGAAAGCGCAAGTTACTGGGAAACTTACTGGGGAACACTACTAGGACTGTTACAGGAATACAGCAAATTATTGGGACTGTTACTGGGATACAGGAAAATACTGGGGACGTTACTGGGATACAGAAAGTGACTGGTACTTTTAATTTGAATAGAGCAATTTAATGGGATTGTCACTGGAATAGAGCATGTTACAGGGTTACAGAAAATTACCGGGATACAGCAAGCTACTGGGACCCTTACTGTGACACTGCAAGTCATTGGGACTGTTACGGGGATAGAAATTAATTTGGAATTTACTGGGATAGAGCAAATTACTCGGAAATTTACTGGGATTTTGGACCTGTTACTGAGTTACAAAAAGGTACTGAAAATGTTACTGGTATAGAGCAAATTACTGCGGCTCCTACTCTGATACAGCAAGGTAGTGCGATATTTTCTGAGGTAGGAAATTTATTGGGACTGTTACTAGGATACAAGATACTTGGACTGTTACTGGGATACAGGAAATTACTTGGATTGTTACTGGGATACAGCAAACTACTGGGGCAATTACTGGGGTACAAGATACTGGGATTGTTACTGGGATACAGCCAGATACTTTGACGGTTACTGTGATAAAGTAAGATTCTGGCTGGGAAAGAGAAATTTACTGGATCTTTTACTAGGAGACAAGTTAATGGGACTTATTGGGTACGGCAAGATACTGGGACGATTAGTGGGATATATCAAGGTACTGGGAATGTAACTGGGATACAGCAAAGTACAGGGAAACAGGAAAGTCCTGTAACATTCACTAGGATACAGCAAGCTACTGCGTCTGTTACTGGGATACGGAAATCTACTGGGACTGGTAGTGGGATACAACAAGATACTGTGATTTTTACTGAGATACAGCAAGTTAGCGGGACGGTTAGTGGTATGCAGCAAGTTACTGGGGGCGGCTACTGGGATAGAGGAAGTTACTAGCAAAGGTACAGGGATACAGCAATGTACTGGAACTCTTACTGGGATACAGCATATTACTGGGACTGTTACTGAGTTACATCAATGTACTGGGATTGTTACTGGGATAGAGCAAGATACTGGGACTGTAACTGGGATAATGCAAGATCCTGGGTCTGTTACTGGAATACAGCCAGATACTGGAACTCCTACTGGGATACAGCAAGGTAGAGGGACTATTGTTGGGATAGAACAAAGTACTGGGTCTGTTACTGGGGTAGAGAAACGTACTGGAATTTTTATTGGGATACATAATGTTACTGGGACTGTTATTAGGATAGGTATATTTACTGGGATTGTGACTGACTACAGCAAGATACTGGGATTGTTACTGGGACAGAGCAAGTTCCTGGGACTGTTACTGGGATACAGCAAGATACTGGGAATGTTACTGGGTTAGAGCAAGTTACTGGGATAGTTACTATGATACCAAAAGTTACTGGGACTCTTACCGGGATACATCGAAATTCTGGGATTTTTACTGGAATACAGCAAGGTACTGGGACTGTTACTGGGATACAGAATGTTACTGGGACTGTTACTTGCATACAGCAAGTTACTGGGACCGTTACTTGGACACAGCAATTTTCTGGGACTGTTACTGGGATACAGCCAAATACTAGGACGGTTATTGGGATACAGCAAGTTACTGGGATTGTTACTAGGATACCACAAGATACTGGGAGTTACTGAGATACAGTAAAGTACTGGGACAATTAATTGTGATACAACCAAGAACGGGGACTATTAATGGGATAGAGAAAGGTACTGGGACTATTACCGGGAGACAGGAAGCTACTGGGACTGTTACTGCGACACAGCAGAACTGGGACTGTTTGTGGGATACAGCAAGTTACTGGGATTCCTATTGGGAAACAGCAAGGTACTGGGACATTTACTGGATATCAAGGTAGTGGCCTGTTACTGGGATAAAACAAGTTACTGGGAGGGTTACTGGGATACAGCAAATTGCTGGGTTACAAACTGTATGGTGGTCGGTGACTCAATAGTGCGAAACGTCGGAGCAGAACACGAAGATATGAAGGTCGAGTGCTTTCCGGGGATAAAAACCGAACAGCTACACAGAGTGATGGATAAGAGGGATCTAGTTAGTCCAGAAACGGTTATTATTCACGTGGGTACAAATGACTTGAGAGCAATGAAAAATCTAGATTTTGTAATGGGAGAAGTGTATGCGTTGTTGTCTATGGCAAAGAAGAAGCTACCGAACTGCAGACTTGTTCTGAGTGGAGTGTTGAGACGTAGAGATGTGTCATGGCGGCGTATTGGGGCACTTAATGATAGATTCGACTGGGTAGCCAACGCCTTGGGACTTACCTTCGTTGATAAGAACAGCTGGATAGAGGACGGGGACTTCGCTAGGAATGGATTGCATCTGAATGGAAGAGGAAAGAGACGACTTGGACAACTATATGCTAGAGTTAGTGGACTTGATGTTGGAGGATCGGCAGAGAGTAAGAAGTGACAAATTTTGAAGGATGTAAATCACAGAACCAGGGATTCCAGACAAAAGCGACGATCAGCGATCGAGGAAGAAAAGACTTTACGTGAGGAAGTTGGACCAGTGACTAGTATCGTGGTGAGTAAGGAAGTTGAAGTGGGACCAACGTTTAAATCTACAGCTGAGGCATCTGC
>Ga0123355_10000584_pt1 | contig 49090 bp, 42 predicted proteins | sample TergutEmb28metaG_3_FD_89872 | JGI IMG/M metagenome (GOLD analysis project Ga0123355, IMG submission 89872) | Embiratermes neotenicus P1 segment gut microbial communities from Petit-Saut dam, French Guiana - Emb289 P1 | ecosystem: Host-associated > Arthropoda: Insects > Digestive system > Gut ...
TGCCAAGACGCGTGAGGAACATCTTCATTTGTTCCGGCGTGGTATTTTGCGCCTCGTCCAGCACAATGAACGAATTGTCCAGAGTACGCCCGCGCATGTACGCGAGCGGCGCAACCTCAATAAGTCCGCGCTCGAAATTGCGCAAGAAGGTTTCGGGACCCATTATATCGTTGAGTGCATCGTACAAAGGGCGTAGGTACGGGTCTACCTTCTGCTGCAAGTCTCCGGGAAGAAACCCCAGCTTCTCTCCTGCTTCTATTGCGGGGCGGGTGAGGATTATTTTGTTTACCTGGCCAAGGCGAAACGCGGTTATTGCCAGTGCCATTGCAAGGTATGTCTTGCCTGTACCGGCAGGCCCAATCGAGAACACTATGGTGTTTTTGCGAATTTGGTCGATATACTTTTTTTGCCCAACGGTTTTGGGCTTTATTGGACGGCCGCTTATGGTATTGCAAACGGTATCACCAGTGAGGTTTTCCACCATCTCTAGTGTGTCGGCGGGGGCTGGGGTGGGCTTCTCGCTTTCTAGCGAGGCTATTGCGTAGTTTACATGCTGTTCGGTTATTGTCTCCTTTTTTTGTGCAAGAGAAACAAGGTGGCTCAATACATCACGCGCAAGCTGTGGCTGCGATGTTGGGCCGTTTGGGATAATTTGCACAACGTCTTGGCGGTTGATGATGGTTACTTGATATGCGTTTTCTAGCTTTTTTATATGCTCGTCCAATTTGCCGAAAACATTGTGGATTAGGTCGCTTGGGATGGTCATGATTTGTTCAACTCCTTACTGGTTATGCTTGTAGATACTATACTATATTTATAGAGGGTTGGGAAGAGGGCGTATTTTGAAACTGGTATAGTGAAATGAAATGAAAACAGCCTAAGGCGAAGCGTTGAAATGTTTTCATTTCCATTGAACGCCCCGCACCGACGCAGCGAGGCGAAGGAGGTGTGGCAGACAGCGTATGCTGGCTGTGTCATATAACTGGACGGTTTTTGAGTTATATGACTATAGTTGCAGTACTCACACACATATACTTCACCGGCGGCACAAAAAGCAGCCGCTTTTGACGGCGACTTGATATTGAATAACATAATGCAAAACTTGAGCAAGTCCAGTGACAGTAAGAAGGCGTTTGTTTGATTACTCAACCTCCTCCTGTCTATCAATCCTCTCGTGCGTAATAATAAGCGCGCGTACCTGCAGTGCGTCCTCTGTCTCATGAAAATCTACCCGCCGGTCCACTATATCAATAGCAAAATCAAACTCACGTATTATACGCCCCGTTATCATCTGCTCTGCTACAGCCTTTGCCTGTGGTATATCGCGCACCCGCGTTTCCCACGCAAACTCGGCATAATGTGTGACAGATAGAACCATAGGCAGTGGATATCGTCCGCTCACTCCAGGCTGGTGGTACGTTGTAACCCTGTCGTACGACACAAACTCATTGCCAAAGGACGGAATCTGCAACCACCTGTCCGCCATAAAAAGAAACTGCAGAGAACGTTCACGCGATGTACGGCCAGTGTATACCTTTTCGCTATACGCAAACGGTACTGCAAACTCAATAGAATGATAACGACGCGCCCATACTTCTGCTTGTGCATGTACATATACAATGGGCGTACCTGGCATATCTGGCTCAAGCTCAAGTACACCGCTCACAAGCCGCTGTCCTTCGCGTACAATGTCGCCGGGTTCTACCAGCGGTGCACCGCCCCAAGTTATCACATGGGTGATAAGCCCATCGGCGGTAGCAACTACGTGGGTGGGTGTTTGGCGTGCAATAACCGGTTGTGGTGGCAATGCCTCCGCAACGCGCACAACTGTACGCGTACCACGGGTGTGTACATTAACCCAACTTAGCTCGGCAAAGTTATTCAGAAGCGACTGCTGCAAGTCTCTATCATTTAATTGAAACTTTGATGCACCAATGCGTAGCCCCTGCTCTTCCAAGAATGCCATTACTGTTTCGCTCTGGAGATTTTCATTGCCCTCGATATCTATCTGCCATACAAAGCTAGACAGCATAAAAAGCCCAACCACAAAAAAAAGCACACCACCAAGTAGCAGCTTGCGCCGTCTGTAGCGGAACATAATAAATGGAACTCCACATTTTTGTACTATCCTTGTACGGCATTTGGTCTTACGCGCGCATCCCTTTAGCCGCCAAAAGCCCTTGACGCTGACGTTAAGCTCCACACCTGCGGCTGTACGCTTTACGTCCCACATATATACACCACGGTATGCGGCCATGTTAAGAAACCGCTCCAGCCCAAAGCCTGTAATTTGCAGGCGTACATATCCTTTTGCGTAGTGTACACAGTTATATAGCATGTTTACCCCTATTCATACGATATGCCCGATACACGCCCTGCAATAAGCAGGCACTCAGTAGTTACCTGCTGTAGCACCAGCTGCTCGCCGTTTATTGCAATCACACCGTTTTTGACACGGATGCGTATTTTTGTGTCGGTAAATTCGATTAGGTTTTTGTAGTTTTCCACTATAACCTCACCGCTGCCTGTTGCGGTTACAAGCGGTAAGTCCAGCGATATTTCCTTGGGCAGGGCTAGGGCATTTGATAGTTTCTCTTTGATTTTTTGCATGGCAGCCTCACTCGATGGATATGTAGTGCATGTGGGATATTATATGTAAATGTGCGGGTAGGTAGAACGCGTATGCTTGTATATCCTGCGGTACAAGCATACGATGGAAATGTAGAAGACGTATTAGCCTCACAAATTAAGAAGACAGGGGTGATTATTCCCCCCCTGTCTTTAGTATAGCAATTTGCTTATAGTAGTCCAGCTGTTGCTCCATACCGTACCCTAACCATCCGCAAAAACCGGACTATGAAAAAGAAAATTGCTATAATGCTAACTACAATCATATCAGATAGCATACATGATGCTGGTTGCTCATAGCCCTCATTTTCCAACATACTCAGCAAAACGGAGGTTTACCCCTCTGCCCGCATTAGAGCGCGGGTGGCACAAACCAACGCTACTATAGCTACTACTGCCGCTACAATACCGGTTACAAGCAGCGTATCTGCAAAGTCCCCCAAGCTAATAGCCGCCGGTGCGTTAAACAACGCTGTTGGTGAATATGCCCCGATACGCGGTATAACACCAAATAGCACCATTAAAAAGTATATTCCAAAACTCATACCACCTGCAGCCGCAGAACTTTTTGTAAGCGACGAGCAAAGTATAATAATACCAAGCAAGGCCGCGGCACCAAGGCTAAACACCAGCGCGCCATAAATTACATACGACACCTGCCCTGCTTCACCAAACAGTAGATAGGTATATAAATGTGCCACAAGTGCGGACACAACAGTTACAATTGTTACCAACACAATGCCCATCACAAACTTGGCCAACACAAACGGCATGTATCCAAGACCTTTTGAAAACAAGAGGCTTGCAGTACCGGTTCGTATTTCACGTGCTACCGTACCCATGTACATAAATAGCACAGACCATACTCCAATTTGAGCAAGCTGGCTGTAGAACTGTATATAGCTATCGTACCAGCTCATGTTGGACATTGCTGCAATAATTGCTGCGTTGGCCTCATCACCAGCAGGCATTACCATGCCAAAAAATTCGCCCATATAGCGCGTTAAAAGCGGTGTTGTTATTGCAAAAAACAAGAATACACAGCCCAATACCAAAAGGCGTTTTGTTCGCAAACTCTCTACAAGCTCCTTGTGCATGAATGTATGGAAATTATGCATATTGCGCCTCCTTTTGCGGCTTACCTTGCGGTTCGGATATCTCGCGATAGAAGATATCCTCAAGTGATGGTGTGTGCGCGGCAAAGCTCTCTACCGCAAGGCCGTTTTGGTGAATGATACCCGTTGCTGTACGACTCAGGCTCTCAAGGCCGCCATCGTTGGCGCATAGTAACAGCTCAACAGGCGAGTCTATGCGGTCGGTTTTTATGCCTGCCGCAATGGCCTTATCGAAGAACATCTTTGCATCGTTCTCTTGGAAGAAACGGATTTTTGCAGTGTTATCACTATGCCGACGGCGCAAATTATCCATTGTGTCCTGCGCCACAATTTTGCCTTTCTCTATTATTAAGATATAGTTACAGACATTCTCCACATCCGCAAGAATATGTGTGGAGAAAATAATGGTCGTGCCTTTGAGTGAGCTTATTATTTCCGCAACATCGCGGCGCCCCATAGGGTCTAGCGCGCTCATTGGTTCATCCATAAATATAACCTTGGGATTATTTATCATTGCCTGGGCAATGCCGAGGCGTTGTTTCATGCCACGCGAGTACCCTGCTGTCTTTGTGCGTGTTTTATCTAATCCCACCAACTTGAGTAAGCTCTTGATCCGCTTCTTTGCCTCACCAGATGGGATTTTGCACACGTTTGCGCATAATGTAAGAAACTCCTCACCTGTCATGTAATCGTAGTAATTTGGCACGTCTGGCAAGTAGCCAAACAGTGATGCAGACTGCTGGCCAAATGCCTGCGCCTGCCCCATCATACTTATGTTGCCGTGTGTGGGGCGTATAAGCCCTACCAGCATTTTTATAGTAGTAGTCTTGCCCGCTCCATTCTTGCCTAGGAAGCCACAGCAGCAGCCCTCCGGCACACAAATGTCTACACTATCTACAGCAAGTGTGGTTTTATATTGCTTGGTTAGTCCCTGTGTTTCAACTGCGTTCATAGGATGTCTCTCCCTTCTTGTTATCATTCCTATTCACTCTCGTCTTCGCCGTTTAATTCTGCGGCTTTCTTGTCCAAAAGGCCAGAGCCTATTGCAAAATAAATAATTGGGCCAATCGGCTGGCTAAACAACACTATTACCACCCAAACGAGTTTATCAATGGCCGGTACTTTCTTTTTAGCCAAGTTTGCAAACGCTGCAACTAGGAGAATGAGCAGTAATATGCCCACTGGGATCGCCACCATTAGAATGGTGCGCATCATGTCCGAGTCAATGTCGCTAAAACCTATGTTGATACTTGTGAGTAACAACTTGTTCATTTTATAGCCTCCTTAATTTGTTTTCGGCGGTGTAACAACTATACAAAAATTCCGCAACATGCGCCCTTCGGTAGGCTCATTAGTATACAGCGGCATCAATATCTCGCCCATTTTTACAAACGCCTCAAGCAATTCTTCCGCTGTGGCATAAAACGGCGCAATAGTAAACGCTGAGCCATCCCCCACAATGTCTATGCCATCCGCCTCGGCATAGTGTTTGAACTCAGCAAGCAAGCCAGTCATATATTGTAAAAACAGTTGCAAATAACCATGGCCATCATTTTCGGTAACCACGCGCTCTATGTCTATGCCAATGTCCTCGTTTACTGCATAGGTTTTTTCCACCGTGCCTCGCTTCTGCACCTCACCCGTCACAATTATCACGCCATCTGTAAGCATGGCGCGCAAGTGGCGGTACATAGTGGGCTGGGTTACATCTGCAAACTTCTGCAGCAGTTTTTTGGCAGTCATTCCTTCCCCTGATAAAATTTCCATAAAAATTTTGGACCGGACAGGGTTGGTAATGTGGTCGATGAGTGTACTTTTCATTGGTTTCAATCCTCGATTATATTGTCGACATTGATAATGTTATCATACATGATATCATTTGTCAATCACCCTTTGTCCATTTTTTGCATAATATAAATTAACTATGCAGAAAGGAGGACAATAACAATGTGCAAGAAACATTGTCATGGCTGCTTTCACTACGGCTCTCAGTTTGAAAACCGTGAAGAGCATAAAGAAGATAGCCCACTGCGCTTCGCCCCGTTGTATATGCGAATGAGGCATAGAGGAAGAAGATAAAGTAAATATATTATGCGTACCACTGTAATACTCATTCCCCCATGAAAATGGGGGGTTATTTTTTTCCGGGAAATATGATATATTCAATCAAATTTGTATGATGTTGTACCAGCTTACTGAGTACCATTGTTTAGGAGGATACAAATAATGAACAAACCAAACTCACGCCCCACCCCTACATGGCCAAAACGCGCAGTTGTAACCAGCGGAATGCCATATGGCGATAAAGAACTACACTTTGGACATATAGGAGGCCTGTTTACCCATTCCGATATCTATACTCGCTTCCTGCGCGACCGCATTGGCACAGAAAATGTTATACATGTATCCGGCACAGACTGCTACGGCGCAGGCCCAGAGGTCAAATTCCAGGCGGCAAAGGTTGCAGGCTTTACCGGCGATATCCAAGACTTTGTAACCGCAAACCATAACTCACAAAAATCTGACCTTGCCTCGTTTAGTATAAACTTGAACCTATACGCCGCGTCCAGCCTGCCGCCTGCCGCTGCTCACCATGAGGAAATGTCTGCATACGTGTTTGATATCTGGCACAAGCAAGGCTATCTGCGGCTAGAGGAAACCGAGCAGTTCTACGACGAAGAAACTGAACAAATCCTCAATGGGCGGCATGTAATTGGCCGCTGTCCTATAAATGGATGCGCGTCGGAAAAAGGATATGCAGACGAGTGCGACCTTGGTCATCAGTATTCACCAAAGGAACTAGTCGACCCCAAATCTGTACTCACGGGGAAAACTCCTGTTTTACGACCCGTAAGAAACTGGTATTTCGACCTTGAACGTTTTGCCGACAGCCTCAAGGAACGACACAAGCTGCTGAAAGAACGTGGGATAAGCCGTCGCTTTCTGCTTTCGTATATTGAGGACTTCCTCAAAGACCCCGCTATTTTAATTAGCCGGACAGACGAGCCGGAAAACTTGTATAACGCTATGAAAAAAATGCCAGCCCACGATGTGGACATCAAAGAAGGGGCAAGCCCGGATACCATCAAGTCTGCTACGCTCACATTCAAGGTACTAAAGGATCGTGAGACTGCCTGTGATATATTGCGCGAACATGGTATACGCTTTCGCAACGGCACAACACTAACACCATTCCGCCTTACCGGGGACGTGAAATGGGGCATACCCGTGCCAGAGAAGGATGGTGTGGTTGGTCAAACATTTTGGGTGTGGCCGGAGTCGCTTTGGGCTCCGATGTCATTCGTTAAGGCCTATCTTGCCCACTACCGCCCGGGTGACAACTGGTTGGATTGGTGGAGCAATGACGATTCACAGGTGTATCAATTTATTGGCGAGGATAATATATATTTTTATGATATTGCTGGCATGGGATTGTTTATGGCACTAAACGAAGCGGCGGGGCGTGACCGTCAAGCAAACTTACCGCTGGTTATCCCTAACCGTCATGCTTTTTTTGGCAATAGCAAGGCCAGCAGCAGCGGAAAAGTGCGCCCGCCATCTGCGGCAGAGCTACTTGAATGCTACACTGCCGAACAGCTGCGCATGCACTTTGCGCACATGGCATTACAAAACAATAGCGTAAAGTTCTTCCCTAAAGCTATTTTCAAGAAGGTATTCGCAGATGAAGCCCCTCCGACTGAGCTTGGAGACATAGAGGGCTTTGACGCAACACTTGCCGAGGGCAATTTACTAACCAATGTGTTCAACCGCTTTGCACGGTCATGCTTTTATACTCTACAGCAGTATTGCTCTGGTATACTGCCTGCACTTGATATCTCCACCACCGCAAGAGAAGGTAACGACAAACTAATAGATGACTTCGAGTTTGCTATGTATCGTTTTGAGTTCTCCAAGGCTATTGACCTGTTGGACAAGTTCCTGCGAGACGCGAACAAATACTTCGATGCGCAAATGAAGATGGCAAAAGAACTCCAAAATATCGAAACAGACTCCAATCCAGAGCATGGCGATGCCCATCGCGCACAGGTACTGGTGGACTCTTTCCACGCGCTCAAAACTGCTGCGGTGCTACTGCACCCCTTTGCACCGGAAGGGACAGGGCGGCTTTGTGAGTACCTTGGAGTGGGAGATATATTGTGGAGCTGGGAGAGTATTCGTGAGCCGCTCGCATGTCTCATTGCCCAAATAGAAAATCGTGGAGAGAGACATGAGTTCAAGTTTCTTGAGCCAAGAATCGACTTTTTCGTCAAACATGAGAGTCAGGTTGGATAAACCAACCCACGCAGCCCGTCCAGTACAACGGCACCAATACGCGGCACGTTAATTAACTCTTCTATAGTGGAAAACCCACCATGCCTCTCGCGATAATCAACTATATTTTGCGCAATAACAGGTCCGATACCTGGCAGGGTTTGAAGCTCTGATAAGGTTGCAGTATTGATATTTACAAGCCCTGTGGCAATAGTAGTTAAAGCCCCGGTTTCCGGGGTTTCGTCATATACAAATGTGTGGCCAATGTCCTGCCCAATTGCAGGTACTATTATTTGCATCGCATCACGCACGAATGCAGCAAGGTTTATGCGGTCAAGGTCTGCATACTCCGTCGGGCCGCCTGCCATTTGCACAGCGTCGTCTACGCGCATACCATAAGCTATATCTATACGGCCAGGGTTCATTACCTCCCCTGCAATGTGTATTGCTATCATGCGTGGAGTATCTTCAATGGCTGGGGCAGGTAGTTCGTCAACCATTTGCGCCAGAGGCGGTGGGGCTGTTTGCTCTTGCTCCCAGGCAATGCTTGGGCTTGACGAATAGCTGGGAACATGGGTAGCAGTATAGCCATATATCGCATCCTCTACAACGCGGCTGCCCCCTGTCCCGCTCGTGACAAAAAAAACCACGCCAACAACAAGTAAACATGTCACACCCAAAAATATGTATACGTTGTTTTTAACAAAGTCCAGCATGCAGCATACTCCATTCTACAAATTTTGCACAAGTATATCGCACTAACACAGTGTTTGCAATAAATAAAACCATCTGGTAAAATGGACTTAAAAAGGAGGTAGCGCCATGACAACCGTAACAATTTCTCTGGACACTGTAGAAAAGGTAAAAGGCTTTGTAAACACCGTGTCTCCACTTGACGGTGACTTCGACCTTGTGTCAAGCCGCTATATTGTGGATGCAAAATCTATTATGGGCATCTTTAGCCTGGATCTTAGTAAGCCCTTGACTCTGCAAGTTCATAATAACGAGGACAGGGTACTGCCGTTGCTAAAACCATATATAGTAGAGTAAATAAAAATAACACCTGCCCGACAGGTGTTATTTTTATCCTCTAGGAAATTGCTGTGTACAGAATATATAGCAAAGCCGCTTTATCTGCTACCACTCACCCACTACCACCGGCAGCTTTTTTACATAAACAGCTCCGGGTACAGTAGCCTTTATCTCCAACTCGGTTTTCATATACGGTAGCTTGCGAAAAAATAACTGCGCACTTAAAAACGGCGATAGCTTAATGCCAAATGGCACTTGCCCATTTGCACCAACCAGGTAGCTTTTTGCAGAAAAGCGGACATACGACTCCGGACAAAAAACCTCTACCCGCATGTCCTGGCCAGTATTGTTTGTAATATCAATTGTTCCGCTGTCATCAAAGCGGTAGGTGGTGCGGCTTAGCTTCATCGAAAGCGGAGGGTTGCGACGGTATGAAATTTCTATGATATCTGTACCGATTGTAACTTGCTCCCGTACATAGTTTTCGGCAATCTGTGTTGGGTCTATACTGAAATGTAGTGCGGCGGATAGTGTATCCTTAAAATCACTCGTTGTCAGCCGGCTTGCATAAAAATTAAGCCATGGCACGCTGGTTGTTACTTGGGCGTCTGCATAGCCAAAATCGGATTTGTATACCTGTATGTTACCATATAGCATTGTTGTGTCATTTGGGTTTTGTGTAAACACTAGCCTCCGGTTTGGAATACATAGTGTTGTACGAGGTTTGAGGCCAGACAGGATAAAAAAATTATCCATGGCGCGCTCCCGGTTAGAGTCCTTGTGCAAGGCCTCATACACCTCCATGTATTGGTATCCGATGGCAAGCAGCAGCATATAAAATTCGCCATCTACAAACAAACGCCGTGCCTGCGCCGGGTGGGCTTGTGCGTATTCAAAAAAGTCTGCAAGGCTTGTGATCGTATGTCCCTCATCTGTAGCTATGGTCATTTTGGAAAGCGTTGCGGATACAGGCAGTTCAATTTCGCCACCGTTTGAGGATATGTAAAAAATACCCTCCGCTGTCCCTGAAGGAAGCCCAGCCGCACCCAAGGTATAGCATATCGTTTGCCGGTTACCCGTCCATGTTGTTGGCTCGAAAACAAGCCCCGAGAAACGCGAAAGCACATGACCTGAAAGTGTACCACCGCCGATATTTTTTATTGTGAAAGAGCCACTGTGGCTATCATTTGTTTCGATTTTGATGGAGTCTATGTCCGCATGTAGGATGGGGGGTGGGAACGTCATGTTGGCCTCCTGCAACCTAAAATAAGTCGCCATATGTTCCTGCTCTGGTTAAGCATATTGCTATTTTCGCCACAAATGTTCTTTTTTTATTAATATATCCAAAGATATAACACTTCACATGCAAATGCAACACAATGCTGCGATTGGAGAGTATCTTTTTCTTAGTCTTCTTGATTTATTTCAATGATATCGTTTTGAAAAATGTTTTTAGCAAATCTTCTGCAAGCGGAATATACTTTTCATCAAGTGTCGACAATGTTCTTGATATCATGGATACATCCGCAACAGACTTTTTGCCCATAAGCACAAAGTCAGCAGAAACTCCTAGTCCTTGGCAAAGTTTGTATAGTGTTTCTGCAGAAACGCCTTTAACACCCCGTTCAATTTCCGACAAAAATTGTGGTGAAATATTTACATAATTGCAAAGCCCTTCTCTTGTAATGCCAAGATATTCTCGTTGTGCTCTAACTCTCGCACCTATCTGTTTATTCAAATTATCCATGCCAATCACCTCTTGGCATTAGTCTACTGTCTGCCATTAGCTTAAAAAACAAGCTATAGCACTTGACAAACAAGTGCCAATGGCGTATTGTAGGTTTTAGTATTAGAAAATATGAGGAGAATGAGCAATGAAAAAAATTCTATGGAAAGCAGCCGGCCTATGCATGGCATTCGTGCTTATATTTGTACTGTTTACGCCGGCGGCAGTAAGCGCCAATCAAGGAACCCGACCGCTCTGGCTACTTGTAGTCTTTCTCGAGGAAGATGAGCAATATCTACCAGAAGAATTCACAGGGCGTATTTATCTGAACGATAATTTCACAGACTACATGTCTCTTAATCAATGGTCCTCTGGTGTTCTTCGCACGCCGATACCGCTGGGTCCTATACCAAAAATACAACTTTATATTGTATCTCTTGATGGTTATCAAAATCTAGGCCCCTTTGTGTTTGATGAAATAATCGTGTCAGAAGATGGTTCCATAGACGCAATTTTAACCTTTGACATACAAGACTTAAGGGCCATGGCAGCACCAGAACCACCAACAGATCCGACACCAGAGCCGCCGACAGATCCAACACCAGAACCACCGGTTACACCAGTTGGTAATGGCATCTATGTAGACGGAGTGCGTTTGCCGTTAGATGTACCACCTACCAATGTCGACGGTCGTCTTCTAGTTCCACTTAGGCCTATTGGCCAAGCACTTGGCTGCACATTTGTGTGGTATGCTCCTACCAGAAGCGTTATAATGGAGCTTGACGATATAAAGGTGATTTTGCAAATAGATAACCCGGTTGCTCAGGTAATTATCTCCGGTGTCGAAACAGCACGTACATTGGATGTGCCTCCAATGATTATAGATGGGCGTACATTAGTGCCGCTGCGGTTCATAGCAGAAATCTTTGGTGTAGATGTGGCGTGGGAAGCCCCTAATGCAATTATAACTACGGTGTCTTAGTCGATTCTGCTGTCGTATAGACAACAAATCGCAAAAAGGGGGCTGTCTTGCTAAGCGAATACAGCTGAATAATGCGAATAAAAGTGCCGCTCATCAAACGATGAACGGCACTTTTTCGCGTGGGGCAATAAACTAGGCTTGCAATCTGCTATCTGCTACAACCCCCGGCCTGCCGGCTGCTCTAGCCGGTTTACTATTTTCTCAATATTATTCCGTAGCGCATCATTTACCGCCTGTGCCGATGTTTGCGCGTGCAGGTTAATAAACGCTCCAAGCCCTTCTCCAAGGCTTTGCGTAAGGCCACGCAATGTGTCTTCGTATGTTTGCAAGCTTGCATCTAGTGTCTGTTGGTTGCGCTCAATAAACTTTGCCTGTGTGGTAAGCGACTCCTGCTGTGTGGCAAAATGCGTAACCGCGTTTTTCATTTCATCTATCGCTTGAACAAGTGTGGTAAGCTGGCTTGACAGTGCGCCACTATGCCCTTGCATATGCGTAGCTAGTAGCTCAGACGATGTTTGGAGCTTGATACTCGCATGTGCAAGCCGCTCACTAGAGGCGTTCATATCTGTCTGCAGACTGGTGGCGGCAAGCAATGCTTTTTGCCAGTTTTGCAAGGTTTCGGTTAGGGTATCATTCATGTTTATGAGCTTTTTGTCCATTGCCTCGGCAACGGCAGGGCCTATGGAAGCTGTGCTTTTTTCCATGCTTTCTGACACGGTGGTGAGTGCCGTTGCCATTATATGGCCGACATTTTCCATCGTGTTTTTAAGTGCTGTAGATTGTGCAAGGGTGGCCTCACTATAGGTGCTGGACTGCTTCTCCGCAGTTTCTCGGTATGTTGTAGACTGGGTTTTCATTGCATCGGCTATCTCATTTTTGAGGCGCAAAATCGCCCCGCTTGTATCCGATGCAAAAAAACGCCCGACCTCGCGGTCTAGGTACAGCTGCAATTCGTCTACAAGCTCTGCTCTTGCGAAATGTGCGTTAAAAAATGCGGCACACAGGCGCGTTAGCGCAAATGAAAGTACTGCCATTGTGCCAAAAACAATGGTATGCTCATTAAACGCCACGGCCAAAACCAGCCCAACCCACAAAAGCCCCGCCTCAATACCATGCACAAGGGGTAGTACATTATCATATCTCCAGCCAAATAGGCTTTTTTTTGCTACAATACGCTCCGCAATTTGTCGGCTGGGTACGGAATAAACCGCACGATCTGCCATACGGATATAGTCGGCCGCAGAACGGCGTAGCAACCCGTTTTTGAGCTTGGCAAAGTCGGCCTTTGTAGCAATTTCCTTTTTCGCATCCATTTGAAAGGCGATAAGTGTGCCACGAAAGTGGAGGTGGGCAGTAATGCGCAGCAACAGAGCCAGCAACAGGAATGCGATGAAGAATATCAGTATGACTACCTGGTTGTTTTGCTGGGATAGACCTTCGAAAATATTGGTAAAGAAAGTTATCATGAGGACTCCTTAGTATTGTGGTTTGTGGCATTGTGCCGGTAGAATAACATGATTTCGGAGGAATTTCTATATGTAGTTTTCAATCTGGCATAAACATCGTATAATGGCGTGTGGAGGTTGCTATGATAACTCACACCATAAAATTGATGCGCCCAAAGCATTGGATAAAAAACATTCTTATCTTCCTGCCCATCGTATATTCGCAAAACATGAATGATACGAGCTTGTTACTTGCCGTAACTGCTTGTTTTGCTGCGTTTTGCCTTGCTGCATCTGGCATATATGTTATTAACGATATCTTCGACTATGAGAAGGACAGGCTGCACCCGGTCAAAAAAATGCGTCCAATTGCGGCAGGTTTGATAAGCCGAAAAATGGCCGCATTGTTTGCTGGTTTACTGATTGTTGCAGGACTTGTGCTTGCGACTGTTTTTGATGGTCGGCTTGTTTTACTGCTTCTATCCTCGTATGTTGTCTTAAACCTTGCATATTCGTACAAACTAAAAGACATGGCCATTATCGACTGTTTTTGTATTGCAGCAGGGTTTGTGCTGCGTATTTATGCAGGCGGGTTTGTTATTGGCGAGAATATATCGGAGTGGCTTTTCCTTACGATAACAGTGGGGTCACTGTTTATGGCTCTTGGCAAGCGCAGGGGAGAAATGGTGGCTATGGGAGAAACATCGGCAACCCGCACTGCGCTTGGCAACTATAATTTGGTCTTTTTAGGTAATATGGTGTATGTTTGCGCGGCAACCACCATTGTGTTTTACGCATTGTGGGCTATGGCAAGCACCGACCTTATGATTTACACCGTGCCGCTGTTTATTTTTATTATCTGTAGGTACTTGCTTAGCTCGGGAGAATCGCATGGCGACCCTGTGGTAGTTATTTTTAACGATAAGGTGCTTGTTGTGGCGTTTGTGGTATTTGGGATATTGAGTTTTGCGTTGTTGTATATTGTATGATAGTGAGGTATATGCATGACCAAAAAAGTAATGTTAATCTACCCGCCGGGTCTTTTATACCAGCGTGGAGAAGACCGCTGCCAGGCCTCGATAGATGCATCTAGTGCCACGTCAATGCGTGCGGCCAATGACCTTGGCTATGCTGCTGCAGTGCTGCTACAGCGAGGCCATGAGGTGTTTATCAAAGACTATCAAACCGAGCGGCTAGGTCTGGATGCTTTACTTGACGATATCGTGGCATTCGCACCTAGCATGGTAATGCTGTCTGCCACCAATGCTACAATACATGAAGATATAGACGTAGTGAACACGCTAAAAGCCATACACGATGCGGTGTATGTATTAAAAGGTGCAATTTTCTTTGATACGCCGCATCAAGTGCTTGAACTGCTGGATTTAACTAATGTGGACTTCCTTATTGGTGGGGAGGTTGAGTTTTCTATTGGGCAAATAGCAGACGCAATATACCCCGCCGATATCCCTAATATTTTCTACAAGGACGAGAGCGGAAGCTTGAAAAAGACTCACTTTGGAGTATTTGAGCAGAACCTTGACTCCATCCCATTCCCCGCACGTCACCTCATGAACAACGCCCTGTACACACGCCCAGACACAGGTGCTAAAATGGCAACCATTCAAACCTCCCGCGGCTGCTCTGCTGCATGTATCTACTGCCTCTCACCACATATTTCCGGCAAAAAAATAAGATACAGAAGCCCCGCAAATGTTATGGCAGAAATTGAAGATTGCTTTAGCAAGCATGATATACGAGACTTCTTTTTTAAGTCTGATACTTTCACAATGGACGCCGCATGGGTAAAAGAGTTGTGCGAGCTTATTATCGCCTCGCCTCTGCATGGTAAAATTGCATTTACGGCAAACTCACGCACCCATCCCTTGACTGAGGAAACGCTGGTACTTATGAAGCGAGCAGGCTGCTTTATGGTCGCATTTGGCTATGAGTCTGGCAATGAGGAAACAATGAAGCGCGTAAAAAAAGGCGCGACAATTGGTCACAATCTCGCGGCAGCAAAAATGGCTAAGAAAGCCAAGCTGCCGGTGTATGGTTTTTATATGATAGGCTTCCCATGGGAGACGGCAGAACACATTGCAGACACGCGCAAACATATTTTTGATACAGCCCCAGACTTTTTAGAGGTGCATATAGCAATGCCATACTATGGCACGGAGCTGCACGAGCTTTGCGTACAGCAGGGGGCAATAACAGACGATGTGCTTGGTAGCAATTATTTTGAGTCAGGCATTGTGGCAACTGCTGGCTGCACCCCGCAGCAGTTGCATAAGTTACGTGATGATATTATGAAGAGCTTTTATTTGCGGCCGGGGTACTTGGCAAAGAGGCTGCTCGATTGTGTCAAGAGGCCAGGTTTGCTTCCAGGATATGTGAAGTATGGGCTAAGGTTGATTAGGAACTTGTTTAGGAGGACTGTATGAAACTGCTAAAAACACTTAAAAACATCACTCCGCAACAACTCGCAACTACACTCATCTTCCTCGCCGCACTCCTTGCCCGCCTCTACTGGCTACTCTTTGTCCAAAACGAGCCAGTCTCCGACTTCGCGACCTATCAAATGGTAGCGGAAAATATAGCCAATGGGCTTGGCCACACTATGTTTGGCCTGCCTGTAGCGTGGCAAGGTTCGGGCTTCCCATATGTGCTTGGGCTGTTTTACCGCATTATAGGCACAACAGACGTGTTCTATGGCAAGCTCCTCAACCTGTTTCTGTCGATGGGTACGTTGGTTTTTTGTTATTTAATATATAAGAAAATATTTACTAGCGCACGTTCTGCGCTTGCTGCACTTACAATAACAGCACTACTTCCGCAATACATGGCATATGTAAATGTGATAGGCACAGAAGTATTCTTTACCTTTGTACTGTCTGCAATAGTGTTTGTTAAACTATATTTCTTGCCTTGCGACAGGTCGCAAGCAACCCAATACATTGCCACCGTTGCCATTGGTGTGCTTATTGGCATCGCAGCACTAACGCGGCCATTCATGCTTGCATATCCGGTTATATTTGGCATTTTTATGCTAAGCAGCACAAAGCAGCTAAAAAAAAGCCTATTGTATACCGCAATTGCCTTTGCGGCTTGTGCCATTGTCATTACCCCATGGGCTATACGCAACTACCGGCTCTTCGACCGGTTTATCCCAGTCTCATACAACTCTGGCTATGTATTGTTCATCAACAACAACGACGTGAACGTGAGCGGGTCTTGGATGGATCCGCTACGGGCATTGGTATACTATCCCGAGCGATATGACATTTTGCAAGCAGCTCTCGAAGACCGTACAATTCACCAAGTACACGAGGTTGAGCCGTATTTTGCCATATGGGCGCGACAGTGGATTGCCGACAACCCATTAGATTACCTTAAAATGGGCTTTCTTCGAGTACACAGCACATTCTTCCGGGGCGCAAACGACATCCCGCAGTGGGCGGCAAATATTAGCCCCATCCACGAAGAAGGTATTTCTGCCACCGAGCGTGCAAGGCGCGTGCGACACCATAACTTTCTTGAGTCATTTGCTGGCATGATTACGCTAATTCTAAACGGGACGGCTTTCCTGTTTATGTTCGTGACGGTAAAGCGGTATGCCGTTGGACTGTTTGGTAAAACTCGGCTAGATTTGCTGACGGCTGCAGTATTTATTAACTTTGCGTTTTTTATTGTTATCGCGTTTTTGTTTGAAGGACAGGCGCGATATGCGTTTCCAGTATTTTTGTTTATTGTGCCTGCCGTTGTAGCTGTTGGGGCAGAGTTAGTAAAACGTACAGCACAGGCTGCTGAGCAATAGTATGTATTTGATCCATAGATTTGTAGGTTGTCACGAAAACACTTGGGTTTGACGCGGATTTTACAATCGTGTATAATGCCCATTGAGATACAAAATAAAAATCATATATAAACGGGAGCTTGTGTGTGCAGGCTGAGAGGAGATAAAAATATCTCGACCATACCTGATTTGGGTAATGCCAACGTAGGGACTAGTGTATACCCCATGCGTTTGTATGGGGTTTTTATTTTCGGCATAAATTTCTTAGATAGTGAGGAAAGAAAATGGAAAAAATCGAATGTAGTGTAGCTATTCAGGTACTACCACAGGTTCAAGATTCACTGGTTATTGAAATTGTGGATAAGGTAATTGCCTATATCCAATCCTTAGGTCTTACAATGACAGTAGGACCGTTTGAAACTACAGTAGAGGGAGATTTTGACACGCTGATGGACATGATAAAAGAGTGCCAGCGTATATGTATTACTGCTGGTGCGCCACATGTTCTCTCCTATGTTAAAATTCATTATTCTCCACAAAATGGGATATGGGGCATCAATCACAAGATAGCAAAACATAATGCGTAAAAGGTTAGTTAATTACTGGCAACCATTTTCTCTGGTAGTTGCAGTTCTTTTAGCATGGCAGTTGTCTACATCCATGGATATGGTAGAAGCCTTTATTTTGCCGTCGCCAACATCAGTTGTAGGGGCATTTGCAGGCGATTTTACATTGCTTATGCGGCACAGTGCATATACCTTGAGCGAGGCCTTTGCTGGACTGGCAATCAGTCTTGGTGTAGCGTTTATTGCTACTGTGGGGATGGATCGCTTTTTATATTGGCGCAAAGCACTGTATCCACTGCTGGTGGTTAGTCAAGCCGTACCATACATTGCAATTGCCCCGCTATTGGTGCTTTGGCTTGGGCATGGTATGGCACCTAGGGTAGTGCTAGTAAGCCTTACTTGCTTTTTCCCGTTAGTTATAGGACTTTATGACGGAATCCGACAAATACGCCAAGAATACTTGGACGAATTGAAGGTTATGGGTGGCAGTTATTTTGCAGGGCTATGCTATGTAAAGCTACCGCTTGGAATGCCTACTTTTTTTTCTGGGTTAAAAATTGCTGCAACTTACTCATTTGTAGGGGCAGTAATTGCAGGTTGGGTTGGAGGCACTACTGGTCTTGGGGTGTATATGACAAGAGTTCGGCGGTCTTTCGAGTTCGATAAAATGTTTGCGGTCATTTTGCTGATTGTAATTATAAGCTTATTACTTATGTACGGTGTAAAATTCTTAGAAAAGAGGATGACTAGAGATGTTATTTAAGGCGATGATGGTGCTTGTATGTATGTTATTTTTAGCTGGGTGTGGCAGTCGAGATAGCGATTTAGAGGCTATAACATTGGTGCTTGACTGGACACCAAACACAAATCATACAGGATTTTATGTAGCGATGGACAGAGGCTACTTTGAAGAAGAAGGCATAGTATTAACCATTGTCCAACCACCAGAGGATGGTGCTGTTTTACTTGTAGCCGCTGGGCACGCTCAGTTTGGGATATCGTTTCAAGAGGAGGTGCTGCTTGCGGCAAACAGTCCTCATGCACCTTTACCAATTGTGGCTGTAGCAGCTTTGGTAGAGCATAACACCAGCGGAATTTTGTCATTGACAGAGCATGAAATAACTCGCTTTAGAGATTTAGAAGGTAAAACATTTGGCAGCTGGATGATTCCTTTGTATGATGAAATGGTGCGTGAAAGCATACGCCTGGATGGCGGCAACCCGGATTTAGTAGAATTTGTTCCGCACATGGCTCTTGATAATATAACCGGCATACAGCGAGAGTTTGATGCAACATGGGTCTTTGAAGGTTGGGATAGAATAATGGCAGAACAAATGGGGCTTAATGTAAATTATTTTGCTTTGCGTGATGCTAACCCAGTATTTGATTACTACACGCCTGTTTTGATTACCCATGAGAGTAATATAGACACAGGTATGCTTGAGCGTTTTATGCGTGCATCTGCAAGGGGTTTTACATTTGCCCGTGATAACCCTACAGACTCGGCAGATATTTTGCACAGCCATGCGCCAGAAATGAGCAGGGATTTGCTTATAGCTTCACAGGAATTCTTGAGTGACGCATACTTTACCACCAATCGCTGGGGATATATTGATGCCAACCGTTGGAATGCTTTTTTTTACTGGATGCGCGACAACGAGTTTATCCCTATCGACTCCACCAATAGCGCATTTGTAAATGTGGGATATTAAATACGGGGTTATACCATACGCCCATGTGTCATGCGTGAGGGGATAATTCCAAAATGTATAAGGGGTACTTTATGAGAATAGCTATTATAGCCAATGGTGAAATTAACGACTATGTACCCACTAAACAGAAGTTGCAAAATGCAGACCATATCATAGCCTGTGACGGCGGGTTGCGTCATGCCGAGGCAATGGAAATATGGCCGGATGTAATTATTGGCGATTTGGACTCTGCCCCGTCTACCTACCTAGAAGCCTGCAAACGCCGGAGTATCCCTATCCATGCCTATGCCGTTGAAAAGGACGATACAGACCTTGCTTTGGCAATGAGTTATGCCATGGAACGATCCGCCTCTTCTGTAATAATTTTTGGTGCTTTGGGTGGTCGTGTAGACCACCTCATTGCTAATTATCATGTATTGGTTATGTCGAAAGGAATATCGGCAGAAATTTGGGATGTAAACACCAGCATACACCTAGTTCATGATACGCTATACCTACCAAAAGAGGATTATAAGACACTATCTCTTATCCCTTTATCCACAGAGGTTACCGGCATTATAACACAAGGACTCGTCTACCCTCTAAACGGCGAAAGCTTATGCATGGGTACTACACGTGGAGTAAGCAATTGTTTTAACAAAAATGTAGCAACTATCGTGGTTGAAAGCGGTACACTATTGGCTATCCGTTGCAAATAGCATTAGACTTCTTCCGAAATAGGAATCAAGCACGCGAAAATGCTCCCTAGTTCCAGCAAGGCAGTGTCTTGTCCGCCGGGCGTAACATTTTCGCGTGCGTTCGGTAATTTCGGAAGAAGTCTAGTATTTTCCAAAATGCAAACGGGAAACATTTGCGAACGTTAAAATATGTGTAGCTGAATGACACAGGAACATAAAAAAAGACCCCCAACAATATGTCGGAAGCCTTATGGCGTAAACGAGCGAGAAAAGATTTGAACTCTCGACCTTCTGATCCGTAGTCAGACGCTCTATCCAGCTGAGCTACTCGCTCTCGTATGCTCACACAATACATACTATATCACACATGCATAGTAGTTTGCAATATTTTTTTTGTATCATATAAAATTTTCTGCGCAGAATAAAATCAACTACACCATGGAGGCGCAGTATGAAAAAAATTATCGCAACAATTTTGGCGGTTACACTTATTTTTTCACCTACCACACATATTCTGGCACAAGGCAGCAAATTGGAAATACCAACCGTAAACGCCTTTGGCGCAATCCTTATGGAGGCCGAAACCGGCCGCGTGTTGTGGGGCAAAAACGAACATGAGCCACTTGCAATGGCCAGTACAACAAAAATTATGACTGCAATACTTGCACTAGAAAACGGCAACATGAATGACAAAGTCACTGTCTCTGCCCGTGCCGCAGCCGCACCCCGCATGAAAATGTTTTTGACAAAGGGCGAAGAAGTCCGCCTTGGCGACCTCATGCTTGCACTAATGTTGGAGTCTGCAAATGATGCAGCGGTTGCAATCGCTGAGCATATATCAGGCACAGTCGAGGGGTTTTGCCAACAAATGACAGCAAAGGCTCATGAGCTTGGCGCAACCAACACCCATTTCGAAACACCAAACGGACTAGATACAAACAAACCGCTACACCTGTCCACACCGTACGACCTCGCACTTATCACACGCTACGCTCTTAACGTGCCTGGCTTTGTGACGCTCACAAACACCAGTTCCGCAAACTTCTCAAGCGATAAACGCAGCTATAACCTTGCCAACAAAAACCGTCTGCTACACGAGTTTCCGGGGGCTAATGGCGTAAAGACTGGTTTTACAAACAAGGCTGGCCACTGCTTTGTTGGTGCGGCAAAACGTGATGGGATGCAGCTTATTTCCGTTGTTCTGGCAAGTGGCTGGGGTACACAAGGTCGCAACCAAAAATGGGTGGACACCAAGGAGATTTTGTCATTCGGTTTTGCCAACTACGAGTTTGAGACAATTATCACGCAGGAAACCATTGCCGGGGAAATACCAGTAACCCGCTCACGTACCAAGTCAGTTGACTTTATGTATAGCTGCGGCGCAAATGTGCCGCTTGGAAAAAATGAAACAGCGTATGTCGAGCTGTACATCCCCGTTTACTTGAAAGCACCGGTCAAAGTGGGTGACTCAATTGGCATTGCACGGGTATTTGTCGAAACCGATTTTTTTGCCGAGATCCCGCTTATCGCAACAGCCTCTGCAGAAAGGCATGACTTTAAGACATCACTCGAAAAAGTGTTGGGCGCGCAAGTAGGTCTTATGACCAAAAAGCCAGTAGAAATTACACTGCCGGAGTTGTTTGCATTGCCAGATTTGCCGCTTGGTTCATAATGTGGTAAAATTGCTACAAATCCATTTGCAAATAGGGGGACATGCACATGCACATGCCAGACCATATCCATACCATTCCTGTCCTGGACGCGTTGCGTGACCCAATGGGCTGCGCTTTTTGCGTGATGCAAAAAAAACTTGAAAACGACTTTATCCAGTTTATACTTGGTCCAGCATATATGGAAGACGATGTAAGGGTCGAAACCAACAAGGCCGGGTTTTGCAACCGTCATATGCAAGCTATGTACAAGGAGCAAAACCGCCTAGGTCTTGCTCTTATGCTACATACGCACCTCAAGAAAATTAAAAAAGACACGGCGGGGATCATAAGTGGGCGCGCACCCATCCCACTATTCGGACGAGACCCAAAGGCCACCACCCCGCGCCTGCGTGACTTTTTGGCAAAAACAGCCGAGTCTTGCTATATATGTGACCGTGCAGGTAGCACATTTACGCGGTATGTGGACACATTCTTTCACTTGTGGAGCAAGGGCGGTAACGATGGAAAGCTAATCGAAAGCCAAGAGGGTTATTGCCTGCCACATTACATCACCTTGCTGGAAGCGGCGGAAAAACTAGGTCGCGGCAAGCGCGAAAAATTCCTGGACATGATATTGCCAATGTGGCAGAAGTTTGCCGCCGAGCTGGAGACAGACCTCGAGTGGTTTATCGAAAAGTTCGACCACCGTAATGCAAACGAACCATGGAAAAATTCAAAAGACGCACTGCCTAGGGCTTTGCAGTTTTTTGGTGGGGTGACAAAATGAAATCTTTTTTCAGGACTGAATGGGGCAAGCTACGCGTCATGACTTTTGCAGAAAAGCGGCAGTACATTTGGGAGTACTATAAAATCCATATGCTTGTCGGCGGTTTTCTCATATTGGTGTTTGGCAGCCTGTTCTACACATGGTTCATAAACCCCCCACTGCGAGATTATTTATATATTGCATGGGTTGGGGATGAGGCGCATAGCCAAACTCTCGCAGATATTGGTGAGGCGTTGACCACTATTGTAGAAAACCCCGCCCGTGAACGCGTATACGTTGCATCCTATGCATTAACTGGCAACCCCGGCATGGACAATATGCTGCAGCAGCGGTTTATAGCTATGCTGCAAACAAGTAGCCTGGATTTGTACCTCACCAACCTCGATGGGGTACAAGAACTTGCTGAAACGGGCTTTAGCCGCCCCGTTGGGGATATTATGCACTCTGTAGCGAGGCTAGACCCGGGTCTGCACCGGCTAGTATCCGAGTCGCTCGTAACCATTACATTCGAGCTGGACGGCAACGAGTACACAGACGGAATGGGCATTTACCTTGCAGACACCCCACTTTTCGAGCATCTCGAAATTGACGCAAACGGCTTGTATCTAGCAGTTGTGTCGAACACCCTCAATTTCCACCGTATCGCAAAAGCACTGGAGGCGATTTTCCTATGGAACCAACAAACAGAGACATTTTGACGCACAAAGCCCCGCATCACAAGCTAAGCTGGAAAGAAAACCCTAGCGTGTTTATGTTGTACTTGATGCTATATTTTACTGTGTCAGTATTGATACTTAGCGGCATCATCTATCTCATGATAGAATCAGGCGCATCCAGCGAGATATTCACAAACATGTGGTTTATTATCGCGATGCAAGTCAATAATTTTATCGTATCACTGTTTATTTGGCTCAAAATAACAGGAGGTAAGTTCTCGCTGCATATGCCAAGGCAGGCGATGGGTATAAAAAACTATATTTACGTGTTTTTTCTAACCTTACTTGTAATGCCAATCTCGATGACCATATCCGGCATCACTAGTTTCTTTGTAGACAACGATATCGCAGTGCTTATTGGAGATGTTGCAGGTGCCGGAAACGGCTGGCTGATAATGTTGCTTGCTTTTGCGGTTACCCCAAGTATTGTAGAGGAAATCTCGTTCCGTGGGTACATTCAATCTATACAGGAAAAACGCATGCGCCGCCATGGGCATGCCAGCTTTGCCAAAATTGCCGTAATGAACGGTTTCTTATTTGGGCTTATGCATCTTAACTTACACCAGTTTATGTACACATTTTTAGTTGGAATACTGTTTGCATACATTGTGTACGCTACGCGTAGTGTAATTGCGGGTATTTTTTCTCATTTTGTTCTAAACGGTACGCAGGTTTCATTACTGCAGTTGGTAATGCGATTTGACAACGCCGTTGCAGAAAGTCCGGAGCTTGCTGCATATGATGTGGCAAGCGACCTGTTTACTGGTATAAATGAGGAAGTTTTTGCTATCGCACTTATGGGGTTTATTGCCATTTTTACGACAATAGGCGGTGTCGCACTGTTTAAGCGATTTTGGCGGCATAATATGGAACGTAACTCGGCTATTGATGCGGCAAAGGAGATGGTCATACAAAAGCCTACCGATGATATGCAGAGTGATGAATTGACTGTCGAGCAACCCAGTCTCTGGTCAAGAATTGACTGGTGGCTAGTGGCATGTGTTGTAGTTTATGGTTTTGCGGTATGGCTTTTTAGGTAAAAAGCAACCTGACATCAGGGGGAAGTGAGGCCAGGTTGCTCGCCCATGCATGGGCACTTTGAGGGGGGATAATTGTCCCTTAACGGAGTTAAGGTCACAAGTAGAATATTACCAGGATGAAAGGAAAATATACATGCAAGACCCACTTACCGACCTACATCAATACAGTAAAACATTTTCCATAGCACAAGTGTTAGTTTTTTGCGAACGCAAGGGAATAAAAATAACTCGGGCTATGGTGCAAAACTACATCCGGGACGGCATATTGCCTCCCCCTGTTGGCAAAAGGCTGTATACACACCACCACATTGCCGCGTTGGTGCTTATTGATAGGCTCAAAACTGTGTTTGATATGCCCACAATACGGGAAGCTCTTTTGCCATACATGGACGAGGAAGGTATGCCGCTCGATTCCTACACCGATACTGTCGCTAAATTGAACGACATGGTGGCAAAATGGCAAACAAATATCGCCCCAGCACTTGCAGCAGAGGGCGATGGTGGCTTGCTTATAGGTATGATGTTTGCTGCGGAACTCAAAGAGGCAGTGGTTAGGTAACCCCTGATTTTAGCATATGTTGCGTTTCATACTTTGTTTATCAAAGATAATGCAGGTCGCAATGCATTATCTTTTCCGTATACAATAGCTTCATAAAAGACGTAAATAATGCCTAATGGAGGCGCTTATCTCCACAAATTGGTAAGCGGTTTTTATATACATAAAAAAATATTTGTGATATGGTTTCGAAAATAAGAACTTTGTCTTGGGTATAAAAGTTTCATTTACAATTAGGACAAACATTGTACATTGAGAAAAGTATGAGGTAGCATTTTGCAAGGTTTTTACAATTGTGCCAAGGGTAGTTATGCCATTTATATAGCCTGGTTTTCCAAAGGACATAGAAGAATAAAATCACTGGATGCTCATATATTGGGCTTACATACCATGGGAGGAATACATAATGCGAGTAAAGATCACAAAGGAAACACTAGTCAAGAGTTTCTTATCACTTGAAAGTACGGCTACTAAAGAGTGCGACAAATTAATAACTCGCATAGAAACTTTTGCTTCCACAAAACCAGATACCGAGCTAACTCTTATTGTAAACTTGCTAAAAGCCACAAGGGCTGACAATAAACTCCTAAAGTTTGAAGACTGTTGCGCTATTGCAGCTCCAGTTTTCGAGATTCTTGATAACACCACACACTGGGGATATATCGAATGCTACGTTCTCACTATTGCTATCGGGTATTGCTATGATTTTGATAGAACCTACGCTCTCTTCCAAGAAGCTATTGATGTGTTAGATAGCGATGATTATGTAAATGACTCCAGGTACAAGTCCCTACGCACAAACCTGCATATTAATCTCACCCTTCGCATTGCACGTGCAAGATACTACGATCTAACATTAAAGTATGACAGACTACAGGGGCTTTTCAAACAGAGCTATGACTATATGATGGAAACCTTCAAACGTAAAAACCTGCCTCAACAATATGTACTTGAGGCGCGCCGCGGCATTTTTGAAAACAATATGAAACTGGTAGAAGCCGCACTTAACAAACTTGCAGAAATTAAGGAACGCAAATGGTACAGAGTCACTAAAGACGAAATTATGGAGTCCTTACTGATAATGGGCGATGTGGAGATAAGTAAACCCCTATCGCGCTTGCTAATAGGCTTCCAAATACGCAAACGCCGGAACGAGCTGGGTATTACGGTTGAAGGGCTTGCCGATATGACAGGCTTTGAAGAAACTACAATTACGGCAATAGAGCGTGCCGCTGAAGGCGTATCCTTGCAACGACTAAACAAGATAGCCCGTGCACTGCAAGTGGATATAAGCTACTTCTGTGGTGATGAAAGCGGCATACGCGCACGCAAGACAGACAAATTTATACAATCTATGGAAACTCTCATGCACGATGCAACAGATGAAGATAGAAATTTTATTTACAGTATGGCAAAATCGTATATAGGTGCAAAAAAAGCGTAGCGGAGGCTACGCTTTTTTGCGGTGCGTATTCATTACAACCGCCCGCGGGCTCGCATCCTACAAACAACTATCATCACCAACGAAAACAGCGCGAATAACACCGATACAAACTGGCTTATGGGCCACCCGGTGTCAAAGAACATAAGCTGGTCGGTACGCAGGTTTTCCACAAAAAAGCGTATTACGCCATATCCCAGCAAGTACATAAGGATTATCTCGCCATCGAACTTTTTGCGTGGACGGTATAGCATGAGTGCTATCATAAGCAGCAGGTTAAAAAATGCCTCGTACAAAAATGTAGGATGAACCTGCAGGTACGTCACACCGTTTGCATGCACGGCATTGTCACGCAGCTCCTGTGTTACGCCGCCGAGGGCTTGATCAAGCCTAATGCGCATAGCAAACAGGCTGTCTGTGTATCCCCCAAACGCCTCACGGTTGAAAAAATTACCAAACCGACCAATAATTTGCCCAAGCAGCAGCGATGGCGCACATGTATCGGCAAAACGCGTGAACGGTATTTTCTTTATACGTGCCATAATAACACCGGCAAGTATCGCGCCTATAATGCCTCCATATATTGCAAGCCCACCGCCACGTATATCAAACACCGTGCGGAAGAACGGTTGACCCCGATACAAGTCCCAATTAAAAACGAGATAATATGCACGCAGCCCTACAAACGCCATTGGCACACCAAGTAGCAACAGATCCGTGTAGTCTTCCTTTTTTTGGCCTGTGCGGTGAGCATACAAAAGGCCTAGGCCATATGCCGCAGCTATACCGACTACAATAAATATCGCGTACCAGTAAATAGCGACACCAAAAACATTGAACGCCACGCGAGGTACGCTTTCGAAGTATATGCGTAAGTTTGGAAACCAGATATCTGGGGATATATTGTCTGGTGGCATGATGGGTTAGCTCCTTTGGTGGAAAGGTAAATTAAGTTGATGTGTGCGTTATTTGTCACATACCTTTTGTATCCCAAGTTCTGTCAGCTGCTCCTCTGCCACGTCATTTGGGGCATGTGTCATAGGACAAGACCCATCTTTTACCTTAGGGAATGCGATAACTTCCCGTAGCGACTCCGCACCTGTCAGCAGCATTATAATCCTATCAAGCCCAAGCGCGATACCGCCATGCGGTGGCACACCATACTTGAGTGCTTCCAGAAAATATCCGAACCCTTCCGCCGCCGTCTCTTGCGTAAAGCCCAATGCGGCAAACATACGGTCTTGCAAATCGCGCCTGTGTATGCGAATACTGCCGCCTCCCAGCTCGTAGCCATTAAGCACAAGGTCGTAGGCGCGGGCGCGTACATTGGCAGGGTCGTTTTCTAGCATATCCTCTTCCTCTTCAAGTGGAGATGTGAAGGGGTGGTGCGCGGCATAGTAGCGATTATCCTCTTCGCTATACTCAAATAACGGAAATTGTGTCACCCATAGGAAGTTATACTGACCTTCGGGTATCGTACCCTTCCATTTTGCGGCAGCAAGGCGCACTTGGCCAAGTGCCTCAAACACGATATCAGTTTTGTCCGCACACAGGAAAATAACGTCACCTGCTTGCCCACCCATTTTATCCGCTATTGCACGAAGCTCTTCGTCAGTAAAGAACTTCGATATAGTGGATTTTATGCTGCCATCCTCTGGCAGGGTAATCCATGCAAGGCCTTTGGCCTTGTGCGTACGCGCAAGCTCAACAAAAGCGTCTATCTGCTTGCGTGGCAGGGCTGCACAGCCAGTAGCACAAAAACCGCGCACACTGCCACCGCCCTCCAGCGCACTGGCAAACACCTGAAAGTCCACGCCTTTTACCATGTCAGAAATATCGCAAAGCTCCATGCCAAAACGGGTGTCGGGCTTGTCGCTACCAAAGCGTTCCATTGCCTCGTGCCATGTAAGCCGTGGAAAGTTGGGGGCAACTTGCACATCCATCACTTCAGACATTACGCGGATCATAAGCCCCTCTGTCATTGCCATAACATCGTCCTCGTCCGCAAATGAAAGCTCGATGTCTACTTGTGTGAACTCCGGCTGTCGGTCTGCCCGCAAGTCTTCGTCACGGAAGCACTTCGCAATTTGGAAATACTTATCAAACCCCGACACCATGAGTATCTGCTTCATCTGCTGCGGAGACTGCGGCAGGGCATAGAACTGCCCTTGGTGCAAGCGCGAAGGCACAAGGTAGTCTCTCGCACCTTCGGGGGATGAGTTTATAAGGATTGGTGTTTCTACTTCGGTAAAGCCATCGTCGGAAAGGTACTCGCGTATCACGCGTGCCGTCTTGTGACGCAACTGGAATATTGCCTGTACCTCTGGCCTGCGTAGGTCGATATAGCGGTGTTTGAGGCGTGTGTCAAGTGCCACATCTTCGTCTGCTACTTGGAATGGAGGGACATCTGCCTCGGAAAGTACACGCAGGTCGGTAACATCAATCTCGACGCGGCCTGTTGGCATTTCGGGATTGATGTTGCCCTCTGTGCGGGCTATGACTGTACCTACTGCTGCTATTACAAACTCGCCACGGATAGTTTCTTTTGCCAAGTTATAATGCTCACTAGACACTCGGCGTTCGTCTACAACTACTTGCACGAGGCCGGTTTTGTCGCGTACTACAAGGAAAATGAGACCGCTTAGGTAGCGGCGTTTGTTTACCCAGCCCATAACGGTTACGGTGTCGCCTATATTGGTTTCGGTTATTGTGCCGCAGTAGTGAGTGCGTTTTAAGTTTTTCATGGAGTTGTTTTGTTGGGTCATGAGGAAGTCTCCTTTGGAGTGGTTTGTAAGTCATTATACATTCTTGAGGGGGGAAAAGTAAAGGGAGCAGCGAAAGCCACTAATTATCTCGGCAACATATATTTTTGCTGCAAAATTGAATATAGCTCTACAACGATATTTATAACGATATTTTTTTAGGTTTACGCCAGCCACGCATGAAGCGGAACAGTAGGTTATACGCAGTAATGGCAACGACCAACACTGCAGATACAGCTACATATCTATTCCTAAACGGCAATTCAATAAGTGCCCACATGTCGCCTAAGACCCGTATTGGGTCAAATTGTACCCGCCCTGTAATGATGCATATATTGTAGGTTACGTCTTCGATGGTTACAATTGTTAGTATGCCTTTGGCGGGGTCAAAAGTTGGTGATGCGGCCATCCATACCGGGCGTGATATAGCATTGCATATATCAACCGCACCCCAGTCACGTATGAAGTCGGAAATGACATAAGACCTATGCGATTCTCCGTTTGCGAAAAATACCATTGCGGTTCTGTTACTTAGGTTGTACGTGCTTCGGTCTGTTGCCCGGGGGAAGGAAGGAAGTCGCCTGCGCTGTGTCCATAGATTTGTATCGGCTTGCGTGAATTGGTCGTGCGGAAACCAGACGAAGTGCCGCATATCCGGCGCGAAAACGAGACAGCAAGGGAACAGCCATGGGCCAGAAATATCTATGCTGTATATCAACGTTGGTGGATTGGTATTGGTGTACATACCTTTGGGCATACCTGCCCAATTTTCCATCCAGTCCTGCCATTCCGTACCATGGAGAGTACGGCGCACAGTGTGATAAAATATCCGGCTACCATCTTCGGACACGATATAGAACGGCACTGGACTGTATTGGATTTGTGGGCTGGCGGCTGTGTCCGAAATTTGGAAAATGGTGAGTATGATTATGATGCAGGTGATGACCTTAGTTTTCATGCTTCACCTCCGATTGTATGTGCGCCGCCACAGCAGCAGACCAGCGGTCAATGCTGCACCCGCAATAAACAGTGTTATAGTGGTAATGCGCACACGCCTCAGCCATGTGTGATTGTATGTTTCTTCACATGCAGGAGGGATAACGGTAGCTGTGATATAGTCAGTTGTGGCGGTGAGTGCTTGATGGGAGGGTTCATAGAGGGCTTCGTGATCATAGGTTGGTACATACGAGTCATAAAGCATCTCTCCGGTTGTTATGTCGAAGAGGTAGGTTATGTTGTCACGGGTTATTATTAGACTTCTTGTAACTTGTTCAATATGCTCATCTATATCACCTCGTGATAAGTTTAGCACCTTGTGATGATTAGGCAAATTAGATTCACGTGAACCCTACTCTCTCATCTGCAACAGCTCCATCGGTGTTCGAAGTGTAATTGCTATTGTTCCAACAACGTTGCCAAGTAGCGCACCTGCAAAATACAGTGCTACAATGCCTACCGCAACTTGTAGACCAACACCCATTATAAGCACCAACACAAAGGCAACCACAAGACCCACACAGCATATTGCAAGCTGTTCAATACATAGGCCAAGTCGTGTTTTGTAGCGCGGTTTGCCAAGTATCCATAGTATTGCCGCATTTTTTGTGTTCTGCAACATTAGCAGCAGGCACAACACCACACCAATTACAAAACCCAATGCACGCACCACAGGGTACAGCATAGAGAGCAGGTGCAAGTTATCTTCCAATGGCGCGATAACCTGGCGCAGCTCCATATCGTTTAATACGGCGATGTGGTGATATGTGACACTGCCATGCCACGTATGCCGCACAATTTGCAGTTTTTCTTCCATTTCATACTGGAAATATGCAATGTACGGCACCATCTCCTGAATTATATTAAACGAAATGTACGAAATGTGTTCACTAATTAAAGGGTCAGACATGTGCAACACCAGCCCATGCCCGGCAACGTAGGCACTACGCGGGTGGCCGCCTGTGTATGTGCCAATTATTTTTACGCGATATACATTTGGGTCTGTCGCATGACCAAGATAAGCATAGTCCCCCAATTGCAGCCGCTGCTCGATTATGTTACCCATGCGCGTTGGGCTAAACGGCGTAATGCCCCTGTTGTACACCATGAGATCACGCTCAAGTAGCGATTCATGCACAATCACTGGGGTTGCTGTCACATATGGCCAGACAGTAACAAATGCATTGGCACTATAACCTGGTGCAAATGTTACTGCAAAATCATTGCCGTCGCCCATGCCAAATGCTACAGGGCGGCTGCTTTCGTAAACAAAGCGATCCCAGCAGCTTATGCCCTTGATAATATTTGTGGCAGGCGGTGGTGCGGGCATTAGCCCCGCACGAGAGAAAACGCTGTGATCTAGTACAGTACTTGGGTCTATAGGCGGGAATAGTCCGATATGCAATTGCACACTAGTATAGTACACATCGGTGACAAATCCACTTTCGAGCAATGCATAAAGGCCTTGCCGCGGTATGTCATGCCCCTGCAAGCGTTCATCGTCTGGTCTGGCATCTGCGGCAACAACAGTGCCAGCAATGGTTGTTGTGGAGTGCAAACGCTCAATTTCATTTTGCGAAAAAGTAATTGTTGCGTCTAGCCAGCCAAGCGATACAACAAACATGAGTGCGACACACAACAAAAGCGCGCTTTTAACTGGTGCACGCAAGGTATGGCGTGTATGGTGGCGCAGCACGGAAAGCAATGCACACCACTTGCTCCGCCGCAATATCATATGCAAATGCGTACGTGAAACCACACGTACGGCTGTTGTGCCTTCATCCCTAATATTGCGTACAGCACCAGCACCTTGTGCGGTTTGTAGTAATAATATCATAGACTTTGCCGCAAAAAACCGAACGCCAGCCAACACTGCAACCACCCATCCCACTGCAACAGCAATACAAATAAGCGCGAGGTGCAGCAGCGCAAACAGCGGTGGCACAGGCATTGCGGCGAGTTCTTCCTCCAAACGCATCTGCTGTAAAATATTCATGTGTACAATGGTCTCTGCTGCGTCTGGTACGTCCAGCTCAGCAAGCACATCCATGCCGCTACCTGCTTGTGCCATTGCAAAAAACCACGCACCTGCTGCTGCTGCAAAAACTACCGGAAGCCAAAACACAAACACAGGCACAAGCAAATGCCGCGTTGCATTGCCATCCGCAATACCAAGTGCGCGCTGTATCGCAAAATCCCTAAGTCGCTGACGAAGGTACGCAAGCACCGTGGAGGCAAGCACCACAACAAGCAAGATGGAAAACAAGAACAAGTTCAAACGTATTGCATTCCGTATCGGCGTAATGGATAGCCAAAAATTATGCGCATCCTCACCCGTAAACTGAGTGACAAAGCCCATCTCCAAAAGTGCCTGTCCATAGCGTGTATTAAATGCCGCCTGACCAAGCGGGTTTTCAAGTACAAAGCTGTATTGCCCACTAACCATATGTGCATCCACAATGCCAAACCCTTCTGGGATAATGCTTGCAGGTACAAATGCCTCCATGTTACGGAAGCTTTGGTTTATATGCGCCCAGCGTGGCTGGTCATGCGCAAACGGAATATGATACGCACCAATAACTGTAACCTCAATTTCATGGGTGGGGTATGTGCGCCACAGGCCTGTATAGTCACGTGGAATTTGCACCCAGTAGCCTGCTGGGATATTAGCCCAGTGGCCTGCTACACCATGGGGTAGCCGCTCCAGCATCAAATCTCCCGCCGGTGGGAAAGGCGAGCCATTTTCAAATGTGTGCATGTCCCGCAGGGTTAGGGTAATGGTTTCGCCGACCATGTGCGTCATAGTGCGCGGCACAACCATTACATGGTTACGGTTATCATAGTCATCCTGTGTAAAAAAACGCCCGCTTCCACGCTCCATCGTGCCGGACTGCACCATAGGCAACGCTGTCATATCCATTGTACCTGTAAGCATTAGCATGTTGGTGTTTTCCATCAAGATGCGCAGCTCATTTTCCAACTGTGACCATACATATTGCACTTTATCCCTGTCACTAAAATCTACAAAGTACAGCCCCTCCAAAAGGGGAAAGACCTCCAATGTATTGCAAGTCGGGGATTGTATGGTGCCGCGCAGCATGTACCTCCCACCTACTTGAAGATGGTCAGCAATGGAAATTTCGTTCTCGTCTATATAAAAATCTGTCATGAGCCGCCTGTTACCCATAATAAACTGGTTGTGACCAGCAAGTATATTTATAGGTTGGAAAGTGACACGGTTGGTACGTATCGGCTCGGGCAAATGCCGCAGGTAAAGCGTACGACGTATAGCCGACACTACTTCCACCACAACAAATGTATCAAACGGGTATAGCTCCTTGTACGAAAACGGCTGCTCTCCACGTTGGAACAAATTGCCGCCAAGTGTATGAAAGCCGCGCATACCATTTGCTTGTCCATGCATGACAGCCTGGGTGATAGTGCGCCTGTCGTGATGGGAAATAAGTGGGCTGTTTTGCAAAAGTGCAGCAGCAGCATATACATTGTTGGTTGAGAGGGGGTCAACTGGCACCAACGCGCCTGTTGCGCGATAAAATCGTGATACACGGTTTATCTCACGGTTTAGTATATCAAACTCCACCACCCTCGACACAAAGCCAAATGTTGCAAGCCCTACCAGCAACATAAACATTAAAAGCCGCACGGGCTGTCGCAAAAAAGATCTGAATGCAGCATTGCTTCTCATAGAAGGCCGCTTATTGTTTTTTAGCACGTCAATATTTACGATATTGTTTATTTTTTCAAACTTAGACTTAGATAACAATGCGATGGGGCGGATAAATACACCACCTTCATGCATTGTAACCTCCACCTTGTCACCGGGATGAATACCCATATCGGCAAGTATTTCTGCTGGGACAGACAAATTTTCAGAAATTTTTACAAGCATTGTGACCTCCCTGTGCTACACGCGTCGAATTCATGATAGTATACAGAAAAATTGCCACTTATGCAACTGATTAGCTGTAAACAGTGAGGCCATGAGATGAAAACTCGCGATTTTATGCGAGTTTCTAGACAAGGATAGAGGCGTTTTGTAATTTATAGGGTACCTGTTTTCAAGTACGACGACAATAACCTGCATTTTGAGCGGCAAACGCATGGTAACAGCACGATGATACATAATTTGCTTTTGCCCCACATTTTGTTTATACTGTTCTCGACATATTCCCTAAATCTGTCAAACCAAAACGAGGTGAATAACCATGCTAACAATAGGAATAGACATTGGTACATCTGCTGTAAAAATTTTGGCCATGGACAACACAGGACAGGTGCTAGGCACAGTAAGCCGCAACTATCCACTATACATGTACGACGATGGGCGCAGTGAGCAAGACCCACAGGACTGGTGGGAACAAACTTGTACTGGACTCAAAGAGCTTGCCGTGCAACTGCCGAACGGCCTAGACTCCGTTGTGGCGGTAAGTTTTAGTGGGCAAATGCATGGGCTTGTAGCACTTGACAAACATGACAATGTACTGCGCCGCGCAATACTATGGAACGACCAGCGCACGACTGCCGAATGCGAATATCTTAACAACCAAATTGGGCGTGATGTTTTGTTGGATAATGCCGCAAACGTCGCGCTTACGGGTTTTACTGCGCCCAAAATTTTGTGGGTAAAAAACAATGAGCCGGAGATTTTTGCTAAAATAAAGAAAATCATGCTCCCAAAAGATTATATTGCATACAAGCTCTCCGGAGTGTTCGCAACAGACTACTCCGATGCTTCTGGCATGTTGCTGCTTGATGTGTCAAAACAGGATTGGTCTGACAAGATGCTGGGCATAATTGGCGTAACACGTACGCAACTTGCAACCCTTTACCATTCGTATGAGGCTATCGGCAATGTAAGCACGGCAGCAGCAGCCCAAACTGGCCTACCAACCACCGCAAAAGTGGTGATTGGCGGCGGCGACCAAGCAGTTGGTGCTGTTGGCGGCGGTGTTGTGGCTGGTGGTATGTGTTCTGTGTCGCTTGGTACATCAGGTGTTTTGTTTGTTGCGGCAGATAATTTTGCCGTGGACAAGAGCTCTGCCGCAATACATGCCTTTGGCCATGCAACCGGGCGGTATCATTTTATGGGTGTGACACTATGCGCTGGCGGCTCAAGCAAATGGTGGACAGAGGAAATTTTGCAAACGCGTGACTACGCAACCGAACAAGCGGGAATAGATAAACTAGGCAAGAATCCCGTGTACTTCCTCCCATATCTTTCTGGTGAGCGTACGCCACACAATGACCCGTTTGCACGTGGCGCATTTGTTGGAATGAATGCTACCACAACGCGAGCGGATATGTCACAGGCTGTTCTTGAGGGTGTGACATTTAGTTTGCGCGATATCCTGGTACGTGTACGCGCACTTGGTGCGCAGGTTGATACTGCGCGCATTATTGGCGGTGGGGCAAAAAGCCCGCTTTGGTGTCAGATGATTGCCGACATTTTGTGTCTCAAGGTCGAAAAGATACAGTCGGATGAAGGCCCCGCACTTGGTGCGGCAATTTTAGCAATGGTGGGCGCAGGTGCGTTTGACACAGTAGAAGAAGCCTGTGCAAAAATTATTAAAGCCGGGGAAACATTTGAACCAAACGCAGAAACCGCCAAGTTATATGACAAGCAATATAAAATTTATGAAAGCTTGTATGGTGTATTGAAGGATACGTTTGCAAATATATCGCATATGTAGCCACACTCCAGCCGTTTTGCAAACAGAACCATACAACAATAGACTTCTTCCGAAATAGGAATCGAGTATGCGAAAATGCCCCCTAGTTCCAGGAAGGCGGTGTCTTGTCCGCCGGGCGTAACATTTTCGCGTGCGTTCGGTAATTTCGGAGGTCTAATGTTACATGTAAATATTAATTGTGAGTGGTATAAACCCACTATGTAAAGGAAGGTGAAGGCTTGAAAGATAAAAATGACAACAACCAAAATGAACGTCCCCCGTTTCGCCCACCGAGTGGTTTTATGACATTCGCACTGGTTGCGGGTGTAATACTTATCATTTTCATGTTCATGAACGCGTTGGGCGGTGACGATACACGAGATATCGACTATCACGAGTTCCTCTCATACTTGGAGAATGGAAGGATAGAGCGTGTAGAGGTGCGCGCCGACAGGCTGCGTATTATTCTGCATGAGCTAGATGCGTATGGAACTATCATACACACTCCACCAGAAGACGAGCCTGTCGCCCCAACATCCCCGCTTATGAACGCGCTTAACAATAACAGCCGTCAGACACAAGAGCGTCAAGCCCTTGCTGCCCGTACGGTGTACGCGCTGCGCATGCCCGACCCAGATTTGCTTGAGCGGCTGGACTACCACGGCGTAGAGTTTACCGCAATACCCACTCCGTCCGGCATGTGGCAATCCGCGCTGGTGACAATCGGTATCTATGCCGCACTATTTATGGTCATTTTCTTCGTGTTCCGCCGCATCATGGGTGGAGCAATGGGCGGGCGTGGCGGGTTTATGTCCTTTGGACAAAGCAACGCTAAAGTATATATGGAAAAGAAAACAGGTGTGACATTTACGGACTTTGCCGGACAGGAAGAAGCCAAGGAAAGCATGATGGAAATTGTAGATTTCCTACACAACCCAGACAAGTATACAGAAATTGGCGCAGTGCAACCCAAGGGCGCACTACTTGTTGGGCCGCCCGGTACTGGCAAGACCCTGCTTGCAAAAGCCGTTGCAGGTGAAGCTAATGTCGTATTTTTCTCGCTATCGGGTTCTGACTTTGTCGAAATGTTTGTTGGAGTTGGTGCATCACGTGTGCGTGATTTGTTTAAGCAAGCTGCCACACATTCGCCCTGCATCATTTTCATTGACGAAATTGACGCGATTGGTAAAAGTCGTGATAACGGAATGAACTCTAATGACGAACGCGAGCAGACACTGAACCAGCTACTTGCAGAAATGGATGGTTTCGATTCGTCCAAGGGCGTCGTTATCCTTGGCGCGACAAACAGGCCAGAAACACTGGATAAAGCACTACTGCGTCCAGGCCGTTTTGACCGCCGCATTAATGTAGAACTGCCGGATCTGAAGGGGCGACATGAGATTTTGCAGGTGCATGCAAAAAAAGTGAAAATGCGAGAGGATGTAGACCTCATGCGCATAGCCAAAATAACACCGGGCGGCGCAGGTGCAGACCTTGCCAACATGATAAATGAAGCCGCCCTGCATGCAGTACGCATGAAACGCACCGAGGTGCATCAAGAAGATTTGCTCGAGGCCGTAGAAGTTGTAATCGCGGGCAAGGAGAAAAAAGACCGCATTATGACAGAGAAGGAGAAGCGCATTGTCGCCTTCCATGAGGTAGGGCACGCGCTAGCCCGCGCTGTACAAGAAGAGAAAAAGCCAGTGGAGAAAATCACAATTATCCCACGCACCAAGGGTTCTTTAGGCTATGTGCTTGCCGCACCAGACGAAGAGAGATTCCTGCAAACACGAGATGAGCTTCTCGCAGAAATAGTAGTATGCCTTGCAGGCCGCGCCGCAGAAGAAGTTGAGTTTAATACGCAAACCACAGGTGCATCCAACGATATTGAGAAAGCCACTCGCATGGCACGCAGCATGGTTAGTGTGTATGGAATGAGCGAAAAGTTTGGCATGATGGGGCTTGAGAGCATACAAAACCGCTATCTTGATGGCAGAAATGTAATGAACGTATCCGAACGCACAGGTGCAGATTTGGATGAAGAGGTGCGAAAAATTCTTGAGGAGTGTTACGCCAAGGCCGTGTCACTGCTTAGTAGTAAACGCGAAAAAATGCAGGAGATTGCCGAGTTCTTGTTCAATAAGGAGACAATAACTGGGGATGAGTTTATGGAGTTGTATATGCCAAAAGCTATTTCAGATGAAGATGGTGAACATGAAAGTGAATGGTTGGCGTAAAACCAGTAACGGCTTACGGTCATCTCTAGTTAATACGCAATAGCCTAGGGCGAAAATGGATTTTGATATTGCCAAGAAGCATTAGACTTCTCCGAAAACTTGTTCATGCGCGTGAAAATGCTCCCTGATTCCGCGACATTCTCACGCGTTTCCGACAGTTTTCAGAGAAGTCTATTAATCGAAAAAAATATACCACATATCTGAGTCAGAGGAGTATGCAAAATGACATTTGAAAGGTTGGAGCAAAGACGAACCAATTTGTCATGTGTAAAAGGAATCTGGCGGGATTGACTAAAAACATTGATGCGATAAATGTTCACGAAAGCTATTTGCGTGGAATGAAGAAGGAAGATTTTTATTCCGGTATGGATGCGCTTGTACATGCATTTCGTACGCTATATACAGGCATGGTGAGGGATCCACAAAATTATGCAATGAAAGATGACAATGACAGCAAGGGGTTTGCTAACAATATGAACTTCTTGCTGCTATTGGCTAAAACAGGGAATTTGGCCAATGAAATTCTCGAGATAGATGGGAAGTTACTTGCCATAGCATTAAAAGAAGCGAGAGTAACAAAAAAAGAGAGCTATTTTCATATTTTAGAGTCTTTGGGGTTCATTACTGCAGGGCTTGGCAAGAAAGTTGAGGCAAGCAAAATCATTACCATTGAGTATCCAGACAATAATTATTTGCTTGCGGCATTCAAGGCAGTAGCTGATACCATTGGTATGTTTTCAAGGTCAAAACCCCATCAACAATATAGTAACTACTTTGAATTGCTTGACTATAGGGTGCTAGAAAACTATCCTGCAACTGAACCGATAACAACAATGGAATATATCCTAGCAAAAATTAATGGAGAAAGCCGATGTGTTGTAGAAATGTTTTATGGCTTTATCAATCCACTTACCAAATGTCAGATAAAAGGCAGCGTTGGACATTATTGGACTCTAACATTTACCTTAAAAAGCACTAATAGGGTGATTATGTCGTTGAAAATAAACCTAGAAAGCCATGATGTCAAATTAAACCTTTTAAATTTATGTAAGTATACAGAGGTTTTGGATGGTTTTCCCAACAAAATGATAAACGAAATAAAGCATGGCGGTTGGGAAACTGATGGCGAGTATGCGTTTGTATTCGATTTAGATGGTAAGACATACAGAAAAAACCCAGAGGGTTCTTTTGTTTTTACTAAACCAAGTAAAAATGATTCTGAGCTATTGCTAGGGTTGCTAAAAAAAGAGCTTGAAGTTATAAAGATGTAATGGTCAAGTTTATTCGTAAAGTCGGTTCTGGGCGGCTTTGCCTTCGTTCACAAAAGGCAACTACCTCCACCAAACCCGTCCGCTAGATTCAACCCAAAATCGTATCGTAGCCACGCCACTCTCTGTGCGTGGCTTATTTATATATCTTATCCCATCACGCATCGTAAGCGCAGTCTCCCCACCAATCGGGGCGTTCGCGCTCATCACAAAAACATTGTGTCCTTCCTCACGCAAATCCTGCAGTGCCAAATGGAACAGTTCAAACTCCATACGCTGGCTGAATAAGAGTGGGTTAGAGTCAACCATAATAAGCACATTTGGCTGGTTTAACGCACGGATATCACGGGTAAAGTTTTGCCACTGGCTGCTGTCAGCCGCAAAGAAACCGCCTCCGCGCGCCGTCATAGACAACACAGCAAAGTCGCCGTGTGCAAATGCAGAGTAACGCATAGGTTCAGCCGTTTCTGGGCTATTTACTAGCACAAAAGTAGAATCACGACTGTCGTTCGCACCAACAAAACCCACTGGAGCATGCCAAGCATCCACAAAGCGGGTACTTTGGGGCAGCTGCACTACATCAGTTGGCGCGTACAACGCCTGCAAATTATAGAAAATAAGCTGGTGGTAGGTAAGCTCGTACCAATTTGTTGCCACTGCATAAATCTGGTCAAGGGTGAAAGGTGCTGGTGCATTTGGCAGGCGGGCAATGAGCGTTTCCCAACCTTCAAAATCTGCGCTTCTAGTGAAATCTATTAGGTGGTTGTCTCCATTTGCATCCTGCACACGTGCGCGCAGCCAGTGTCCGCTCCCATCGCCATACACGCGCAACGATAGCCCAACAGGTGTACCCGGCAGGGCAAGCGGCGTGTTAAAGACTGCATATGCCGCCTGTGTGCGTGTGTCGCGCGCAAACATGTAATGCAGGCGAATAGCCTGGCCAGCACCCGCATCCACAACAAATGTATGGGCAAAAACACCCTCCGGCACGCCCATTGGCATAATGACAGAAGCAAACATGTTTACCGCCTGTGGGAAGCCGTTTATCGAAAGCGGGATATATGCACTCACTCCAGCAATGCGGGCAGCGATATAGCCCGCGCCCCACCCTGCGGCAACAAACTCAAACCCGTCAAAATACCCAAGTGCGGAAGATGATACGCGCAAGCTATCCAATGCCACTATAGGAACAGTAATGCCGCATGTAGTCAATCCAGTAAAGCCAAGAACAGCGCGTTGCCCAGTAAACAGCGAAACAGAATTGCGCTGCGGTTGTATTTCCGCAAGTTCATAAACTAAAATCCGTCTGGTGGCATAGCGTGTACCATACTGCACACGCAGATAATGCGCTCCTGTGCGTGTTGGCGTGTACACAGCACCATTCCAAGTACCTGCTGTCGGGTCATTTGCAGAAAATACGAGGCTTTGTGCATTGGCCGTAATACGGTTGCCAAACACATCCTCACCAAATACATTTGCAAGCACTGGGATGCCAACAATTGCGCGGTCTACATCTGTTTCTATAACAATACGAGAAATACTACCAACTGGCGAACGGTCGAAAACACCAAGCGCGTTTATAACACGCCGCTCTGCTCCATCAGAAACGGTGTTTGCTACAACATGGTTGTAGCCACGGCTGCTTGTTACCATAGTAGTAGAGCCGCCTCCGTCAAAATGCATTGCATCAAATGCACCTGCGCGGCGCAACAAAAACGCCATCTCCACATGGTTAGCACCTATGGAATGGTTACGCCCATCCACTGTCATTAAGATAACCCTACGGCCATCTTGGCTTACACCAACAGCAGAACGTGGATGCCGCCCTGCAGGTACTGTGCCATCATCATTTACAATTTGTCCGCCGGCAAGTATAAGCCCTCCGCCGCCAATTGCGGTTTGTATACCTGAAAAGTTTATGTTTGCATTATTGGTAAGCTCAAGTCTTGTGGTGTCGCCAATATCAAAGTACCTTGTACGGTACGCAAACCGTGCGGGCAGCACAAGTACATAGCCGTTTTGCGGTATTTCCACTGTTTGACCTGGGCTAGTAATTTGTGTAATACTGCTGCCATTTGATACAACTTTTACTAGTCCGTCAAAACGGCGCGTCAGTAGTGATGTGTCCTGCATTGCACTGCGACTAACTACTGCAGGGAAGTCTAAATAATGCCCGATAGTATTGTATGCTGCAATAGAAAAGTGACTCACATTGTTACTATAAAAACGCACTCCCGTTTGTATGTAGCGGAAAAACGGGTTGTTGTGCGCACCAACAAAAAATGTGGCAAACTGGTTGGCAGAGTGGTTGGTGTTTGGGTTTGAAGCAAGCAATACGCCGTCACGAGCCAGCGGGCCAAAATGTACGGAGTGTGTGCCGGCAGTACCAAAAAAATCTGCATTAATGCCCGCAATTGCGCCAGCTTCGCGCAGCATATGCGATGTTGTCTCCCTTTGCCCAAGCTCCACCGGGCTAGTGACGGGGGCAAGACGGATGTACGGCTCATGCATGTCAATTATCAGCAGGCTAACGTCCAGCATACCACGTTCGGTCATCATTCTGCTTTGTTCAAACGTAATACCACGTGATATTTGCTCGGTGGTACGGTGCTCGAATAAAACAGACACCGCATCGTTTGCGGATGCGTAGATTGTGTTGATGCAGACAACCGCCACCAAGAAAATACATACATACAAAAATTTCTTCATATCGTTCTCTCCTCAATGTCATATATAAATATTTTGTCTATAATACGGGAAAAAAGGCAACATGTAAACCGCTATCATTTCCCCTTCTTTCCAAATATAATGTATTTACTAACTACATAGTTAAATATTATTACAATCCCTTGTGCGATAACAAATATCAGCGGCTCATGTAAGTTTAACATATCAACAAACACAAACATAATGCCAACACCAATCCCAAGGGACGATATCCTCGCCGCAAAAAACAGACATGCCTCATACAATGGCCTACCTGCACTGCTCCTAAATACAAATATCCTGTTGGTAAAGAAAGCAAATATTACAGCAAAAACCCAAGAAATAATTGATGACAGCCACGCAGAAAGCCCAACCCCCCAAGATGCCGCAAAGTAAAAAATTGCGCTAACAAGGGTGGTAAGTCCGCCAAATACAAGGTACATTAATATTTCTCTATATCTTACCAATTTCTTTATCTGCATACCAATCCTCCTTACATAGTATACCATCATTTCAACCCAACAACAAAAACGATTGACATATCCCCGACACCCGTGTACAATGTATCGGTACTTGTGGCATACCCTTGTGGCGGAATTGGCAGACGCGCCGGATTTAGGTTCCGGTGGGCAACCGTGCAGGTTCAAGTCCTGTCAAGGGTATCTCTGGATTCTCTGGTTTTTATCAGAGAATCTTTTTTGTACTCCAAAAAATTACTCTGTACGAAACGCGTGTGCAACCAAGCTTAATTTTCCCTGCATTAATTATTGCATTTATGTTACAAGTTATGTAAAATGCAATACACAATCCACACATAGCAATGTCTTTAGCAAACCAGAGGCTCGCTATGGCAAATAACCATGCGCTTGTGCTGCACATTTGCCATTTAATGCTCGAATCGTGTCCTAAAGGCGCACTGCTATACCCATAGAAAGTAGCGATAGTGTGACGGAATCGTTTGTAAATTATATAGAAGCAATGCATTCACTATTTAATGATGAATTTTTTGGAGTGTATAACAGTTTGCCTGCGCTAAAACGACGCACCTTGCTGCCTTACTTACAATCCATTTATCGCCGCTGGTATCACTCCACCCTTATTGAAGATATCCATTTTGCCCCGGTAAACATTGCAGGCAGCGTTGCACACCACTGTGGTATGCAGGACGGGACACATATTGCGGCAATCCTTACTGCCCCACCCACAAAAATTGATAAAATCGACTTTCGTGTGCTACACTACAGTGCAAAATCGCATCCTATTGTAGCAGACCTATATAAGGTTGTCGAAAGCTGCTCTCCGCATATAGACCTTTGCGAAGAATGGTGTTTTTCCGATGCGCAATCGCTAAAAATAGCAAAAAAACTGACGCTGTATGACCCATATTATGCGTCTTTTTTGCTGGAGCTTAGTTGCAAAATGGGGCTTGTAGAGCGTATGCCTTCGTTGCATGTGCAGCGCGTACAGGTGTCAACAAAGGCACAAAGCTTTTTTTCACAGCCTGACGCGGAGCTTTTTATGCAAATTATTGATACCGTTATCGAAATGACATCTCACGGACTGCAAGGCTGTTTGCCTGCGCCTGTTGCGCTGTTTACTGAAGATGGGCTGCGCAGCTTGCTCGCAAACCCAATATGTTCAGACGAGATTTTTAGCCGAGCTTTTTCTTCGCTTGGGTACAATATAGACGAGCTGCCTGCAAGTATTTTGGCCTCGCAGAATAATGCCTACGAAGAGTCTGACAGTATGGCGGAAATGCTTTCCGGCATCTTTGTGCTTGGTATTATGTTAGATCGGTTATTTTTTACACCTTTCGGATATTTCTTGCGCATTATAAGACCAACGTATTCTATTCCATTTAATATGAAGGAAGAAATCGCACACTACATTGGCGATGGAAACGAAACTGAGGACGACTTTGCTGCATTTTTCTCGCCATGCACATCCTTTACACTAAGTGAGCTTGGGGCACAGGTGTTGGGTATCGAACCAACAAAGTGGAATTATTTGGACACTCGTACAATACTGCATAAAGACGTGATTGACGATGTTTTCGCATCGCAGTCTAGCTTGCTGGGCTTTGTTGCTGCGGCGCAGGCGGCGATACCTGTGAGCGCACGCAACAACTCAATTTACACGTTTAGTGTATGCGAGAAGGCCGACCCGGAGTCTTGGGTACACATTCAAATTCCCAAATCCTTTACCCTCGAGCAGTTGTATGAAGAAATTGTTGACACCTTTTGCATAGACGAAGAGGGCGATGCATATAGCTTTTACCATGGTCAAGCTGCAAACCCGTTTGTCGAGTATTCCGGCGGCTATATGCCAAAGCGTGCAAACAAGCTAAGCATGCGCATCTCTAACACAAAGCGTGCAAATGTAACGCTGGATTCATTGGATTTTGACCATGAAAAGCATATGCTGCTTATGCTTGGCGCACCAGACGAAGAATCGTTTGCACTAGAGTGGCTTGGGGAAACCGTACCAAACCCGCAGGAACACTACCCACGCACTAGCCGTTTGAGTGAGACTATGCAAGATATGTTTGAAGATTTTGACTCCCCGTTCAATTTTTTTGAGTGGATGGACTAGTTTTTTAATCGAGCGTATGTTCCCGGTGTAATTATTCCCATGGTGTATATTTCGAATATCAAATACACAAAGCGGGAACTTTACGCATTTAACACCACTGTCTTCTCTCACCAGTTTTTGTTAATTTAACCCAGCACTAAATGCAAACATGGGGAGTTTGAGATTATCTTGCCTTTGCGTGTATCAGAGTTCACTCAAAAAAAATTAAACTCGATAACAGAGAGCATGAATGCTAGTCGATTTTACCGTCTTCCAACTCGTTAAAAGACCATAGGTGCAAAATAATGATGTCTTTTGACGAAATGAAAAAGCTTCATGTGTTTGCATTTTTACCCAGCAAATAATCCATTGACTTTATCTCGTGTCCTGTTATACTAGCTTTTGCGGGGGTGCAGCGGCCGACGTTCTCGTAACATGAAGGGATGAAAATAATGCAAACAATTAAGAAACGTGACAACAGAGAGGTACCATTTGACGCAAGCAAAATAACAAAATGTATCGATAGAGCGTTCGAGGCCACCGGTCATAACGGGAGGTCTCAGCACTATTCCATGCTGCTTACCGCAGAAGTTTTGAAAAAATTGGATGCAGATTATCCCGACAAACCCTTCACGGTTGAAAATGTGCAGGACATTGTAGAAACTGTTTTAATTGAAGGCGGCTATGCAAAAGTAGCAAAAGCATACATCCTGTATCGTCATCGCCGAACAGAAATTCGAGAAGCTAAAATTGAGCTTATGGACGTTGTTGCCTCCATTATAAAGGAAACAAATCGCGACAATGCAAATGTGGGCAACTCACCATCTGCCAAGGTTTTGCAAATTTCCGAGGCTACATCCAAATCCTACTACTTAAAACGCGCACTCCCAGCAGACGAGGCAGCAAAACATATCGATGGCGACATATATATCCAAGACCTCTCGTGGTACGGGAAAACACTCACATGCTTGCAAATTCCATTGGGTAAGCTTTTATGTGATGGGTTTAACAATGGACATGGCTCTATCCGTTCGCCAAAGAGTATACGCTCTGCGGCTTCGCTTGCAGCAATAATCCTGCAAAGCAACCAAAACGATATGCATGGTGGACAATCCTATGCCTATTTTGACCGCGATATTGCACCCTATGTTGAAATTGAACGTACACGACAAGACAGAATCCTACGCGAAAGCCTTGATGCACTTGGCCTAACAGCCTCGGAAAGTGAAATTACAGCACTTGTGGAAAAACACACACGCAACGAGACATTCCAAGCAATGGAAGCTTTCATATATAATTTGAACACCATGCACTCCCGTGCGGGGGCGCAGGTACCTTTCTCCAGTGTAAACCTTGGTACAGACACAAGCCCCGGCGGCCGTATGGTAACCGAATGCTTTTTGCGTGCATACGAGCGCGGGCTTGGCAAGGGTGAGACACCTATTTTCCCAAATTTAGTTTTCAAGCTCAAATACGGTGTAAACTTTGACGAGGGCGACCCAAACTACGACCTTTTCCAAATTGCGATGCAGGTTGCGTGTAAGCGACTCTTTCCAACATTTTCGTTCCTTGATGCCAGCTTTAACAGCATATATGGCGATGAGGAAGTAAGCTACATGGGCTGCCGCACACGTGTTATCGGCAATATAAATGGGCCTGAAGTGACAGATGGACGAGGCAATTTGAGCTTTACATCAATAAACTTACCACGCCTTGGCATACGCGCAGATAAAGATCTGGGAAAATTCTATCAATACCTGGACGAAACCATGCACTTTGCAATGAAACAACTCATAACCCGTTACGACCTGCAAAAAAACCTAAAAGTACGCGACTTCCCATTCCTAATGGGGCAGCGGCTGTACGAGGGCAGTGCGGATTTGAAACAGGGTGACATCATTGAGCCAGCCATCAAAAATGGTACACTAAGCCTTGGTTTTATCGGCCTTGCAGAATGTCTTGTAGCACTCACAGGCAAACACCATGGCGAGGACGCTGGCAGTCAAGCACTTGGCGTATCCATTGTCAGCCACATGCGTCAACTTTGTGATGCTGCAAGCAAACAATATGGCCTCAACTTTTCGCTTTTTGCAACACCAGCGGAATCTTTGAGTGGTGTGTTTACCAAGCTAGATATAGAGAAATACGGCGTTATCCCCGGCATCACAGACAAAAAATGGTATACAAACTCCTTCCACGTGCCTGTGGAGTATAAAATTGAGGCAATGGCAAAGATTGCGATAGAAGGTCCATATCACAAATATTGCAACGCAGGGCACATTTCCTATGTAGAGCTTACATCCGCGCCAGGGCAAAATATTGAAGCATATGAACAGCTGATACATGCAATGGCAGAGGCGGACATGGGCTACGGTGCAGTAAACTTCCCTGTGGATATCTGTCGCAACTGCGGTAAGCAAGGCTTGCAAAACGAGACAAACTGCACCCAATGCGGCAGTGACGAAATAACCCGCGTACGCCGTATAACCGGCTACCTCTCCACGCTTGACCGCTTTAACGAAAGCAAACTTGCAGAGGAAAGCAACCGTATTAAACATGTAAACACAAACTCATGAGAATCGCAGGCATTACCTATGACAGCTTTGTAGATGGCCCCGGGCTTAGGGTGGTTGTATTTGCGCAGGGTTGCGACATCGGCTGCGAAAACTGCCACAACCCAGATAGTTGGGATACAAGTACTGGTAAGGAATACACCCCACAGCAGCTTACACGCCTTATAAAAAAGCCGCGCCCAGGCCGTGAGATGGTGCGCGGCGTAACCTTTTCCGGCGGAGAACCATTTTTACAGGCCTCAGAGCTTGCAAAGGTGGCATCGGCTCTAAAAAAGTTTGGGTGGGATGTAGTCACATACACAGGCCATACATTTGAGCAACTGGTTGCACGTGACGACGCGGGCGTAGACGCACTAATTGCAAATACCGATTATTTAATTGACGGGCCATATGTACAAAACCAACGAAATTTGGACTTAAAGTTCCGTGGGTCGGGCAACCAACGGATTATTGATATGCAAAAAACCCGTGCAACAGGCGGAGTTGTTGTTACGGCGTTTGAGGATTAGGCAGGTGTAGATATGCTGGCGTTACAACTGGACAGAACTATAGTACGGCAATTTATGGGTCAGCTATTGCGTGAACCCATTTTTGACGTGTTTGAAGTGCGCAGTGTCGATGTCGTTACCACAACACGCACCAACTTTGATGGCGGGATTGTAACCGACGAAAGCGAAGATGAACAAAAAAAACAGAGCTTTATAAGCTGGAAGGCCTTGCGCCCCCTGGTTTATGAAATAATAAAAGCAAGCCCCAAACCGCGAACAATAAAAATTGTCTTTTCATATCACGCGGAGGGGCTTGTAGATATACATACCAACGCAGCAGCGTTGTTTTTGAACCTCGTTTATGAGAATGATACAGTACTATTTACAACTGGCGTTGCGCAAAAGGAGTTTATCTTTGAAAAAACACTAGATATCGCCTGGGACGAGTGGATTTCAGCGTTTTTTGCAAATGCGGGGCTAGAGGTTAGCGAGCGGGAATAAACATTTGTATGCGCCACACCCACTCAACACCTGTAGCTTAGAACCGCTCCATAATATACAGGCGTTGTTTCGGGAATAGCAACTCAAGTTGCACAAGCTGGCTGTGTATTTTTGTGTCCAGCTTTAGCATAACCTCGGTTGGCGACATATAGCCTGTTACAAGTTGCGCAAGTGTTTCTACACTGCAGTACATATCCGCAGCACCTTCTGTAGTGCGTTTTACAGCAATGTTGCCCTGCTCCCATGCAACTACATATTTACCGCTATTGTCTGGCCAGTACGCGTCCACAATATCTAGCACCACCTTGCCGCTGCCCACAGGTGCGCGGAGTGTTTCAAGCCCGGCTTTCACGTCAACGATACGGTTCATTCCGGCAGAGTCAACCCTCCAGCGCACATCATATGCCTCTGGAAAAAGCGAGTGTACATTTATATCGCATGGCGCGCTCCAGTCTACAGAGTCAAACTCTGCGCCAAGCTTACTAAACAGACCAAATATGCTGTGCAGCCCCTCTGCAGTGCGCCAGCACAACTCCCGAACCACTATGCGGTTGCCACTGTCACCGTTTTTGTGTACATTGTACAGCACATACGCGTTGGGGTTGCCGGCCGCATCACGGTTAAGAAATGTAAACTTGAGTTCCTTGTATGGGTCTCGGTTTAGTAACCACTCCCACGAGTCCTTGCTACGGACAACAGCGAGGTTGCGCGACGAGGTAAACTCTTCATAAATTTCCATAAACGGTGTCATGTCGTCACCGGGTTCAAAGGCTTCGATATTTTTTGGGTACGGATATGCCTCTAGCTCAGATATAGGGATGTTCACCTTGTTGTATGCAAAGCTCATCTCGTAGCCAAACATACGATAATACCCATAAGAAAATGGATACAGGAAAGAAAACACTTGCCCTTCTTCAAGCATTGCCGGGAACGCCTTGGCCATTATCCGACGTATCAAGCCCTTGCCGCGCGACTCCGGTTTTGTAACAACGCCGCCGATACCGCCCATTTTCACTTGCTTGCCGTTCATAAGAATAGTGTATGGATTTACCACAAGTGCAGAGTGCAGTTTGTCTTTTTCGTCAAACGCGCCCCATGCAACATTTCCGTGGTCTTCCCTTGCGTGTTCTTCTGGGTTTTGCAGCTGCGCCCGAA
>Ga0123355_10000585_pt1 | contig 49086 bp, 54 predicted proteins | sample TergutEmb28metaG_3_FD_89872 | JGI IMG/M metagenome (GOLD analysis project Ga0123355, IMG submission 89872) | Embiratermes neotenicus P1 segment gut microbial communities from Petit-Saut dam, French Guiana - Emb289 P1 | ecosystem: Host-associated > Arthropoda: Insects > Digestive system > Gut ...
ATACTTAGAAGGTTTTTAAAAGGGGTTTGGGGAAAAACTTTTGAAAAAGTTTTTCCCCACATAAAAAGTATTTAATAATATTATTTATTAGTCAATCTGGTTTTTCCAACAAAAGCAAGCCCGAAAGTGCCACTGCCAGTATGGGCACCAATAACAGGGCCAATCCAACCTTTGACTTGTTTGCAGTTAGGGAACTCTGTTTTTAACCTATCAGAAAATTCGTCTACATATTTATGTGCGTTTGCATTAACTAGATAAAAGGTTCCGTTTTCTTTGTCGGGCATATGTTCTTTAATCATATCAACAAAGAAATTCATAGCGCCTTTAGCACCTTTAGCTTTTTTAATAACTGCAAGTTTGCCTTCGTGATTGATAGTAAGGCATGGCTTAATTTTTAGTAAAGTGCCAAAAAACGCACTAGCACCGCTGACTCTTCCGCCTCTTTTAAGATGATGAAGGTCATCAACCATAAATAAGTGCATGATAGATTGTTTTACTTGCTCTAGACTAGCAGCTGCGTCATTAGCAGAAACATCTTTGTCTCTTAATTCGATACCTTTATCAACCAAAATTTGATGCCCACGCGTAGCGCTAATAGTATCAACAATAATAACTTTGCAGCCTATTATTTTTTTCATTGTGTTTTCGGCTGCTAGCTTTGCAGAATTGATAGTATCGCTAAGGCCACCACTAAGTACAAGATGAACAATGTTTTTTATTTTATTGCCCTCAAGAACTTTAGTAAAAAACTCTTCATGAGCAAAAGTGTTAATTTGACTAGTTGTAGGTTTTGCGCCAACTGCGATTTTGTCGTAAAAAGCCTGATATTCACCGTCAGAACTAAAATTGTCGTCGTTTGTATTGCCGTCAATTGTAAAAGTTAGGGGTATCCAAGGAACCCCCGCTTTATCCAAGTCAGTCTTAAAGGAATCACATGAAGTGTCTGTAGTTAAAATAAATTGCATTTTTTAATATTTAGACTTGTTGTCAAACAAGTTATTCTCCTTAATATAGGTTGCCCAAATGTCTTTTTTAATAAGGCAAAATAATACGCTTACTATAATGATACTATAATTATATTTGGTAGTCAATAACGATAACTGCAACAAGTGGTAACTTTTTAATGATTTGTGCTACATTGCACCATGCAATAATAAAACTATCTAAAAAATATAGTTTTACATAGCACAAATTGTATGGTATAATTATTGTATAGGAGAAACACGCAAAAATGAAAATTGAATTTGTAACAAAAAATTATGTGCCTAGAGATCATCTTAAAAGACTGATTGAAACAAAACTTTCAAGGCTTGATAAGTTCTTTGATAAAGATGTGTCTGTTAAGGTTACTCTTAAAAAAGCGGCAAGTTTAGAAACTTTAGAGTTGACTATCATGCTAGATGGCATGATATTGCGTAGTGAAGTTTATAGCGGCAATATGTTCGAAAATATTGATATAGCGTTGCCAAAGCTAGAGAAACAAATTATCAAGCATCGTGATAAGCTGAATAAAAAATCTAAAAAGGTAAATCTTAAAAATTTGCAAAAAGATGTTGTGCCAGAAATTCATGACACTGTCAAACATGCTGTCGTTAAGTCTAAAAAGTTTAATCTTAAGCCACTTGCGGTAGAAGATGCGATAGATGAATTAGAATTATCTGACCACAGTTTTTATGTGTTTCTTAATAAGGCAACAAGCAATATTGCAGTACTTTACACAAGGCATGATGGCGAATATGGTTTGATAGAAACTGTAGTGGAGTAATATTTTTCTTGAAAACCTTTTTTTCAAAAAAGGTTTTCAAACTTTTCAAAAATTTTATTACTTTAAGCGAGTATATAAAACAGCTGAAGCGGATTTTACAACGGAGTAAATAAATACAGTGTTACACTGTAAAAAAAGAGCGGCGATTTGTAGTTAAAAATAGCAGACAAGCGTCGGACATTAAAAAAAAGGAAAAAAATAAAGGATAAAAACCGAACAATAGAATTAAACCTAAAAATTGTGTCGAACTACTTAGATGGATAAACCGTGTTAGTAAAGTAAAAGAGAGCGGCGCTAGCAAACGATTTAATGGTACATTCGACGGACATTAAAAAGAAAAAAAGTATGATAAAATTAGATTATAACTTTATGCTAGACACTAGCATAGGCAAACATGGCATTAGCCAAAAAGATGTACAAAAAGACACTGCTAAAATGTTAGCAGCACACAAAACAGTGCTGGATAATAGAGGCAAAGGCTGGCAGGAGTGGACGGAGCTAGTAAATGCGCCTGTTGCAGAATTGCAAAAAATCAAAGCTGACCTAAAACCTGTATTTGAAAAAGCGGAAAGTTTTGTAGTGCTAGGCATAGGCGGCAGTGCGTTGGGGCCTCTTAGCGTTTTTAGTGCATTACTTCATTATAGACATAACGAGCTGCCACGTGCAAAAAGAAAAGCTCCTAAATTTTATGTAGAGGATAATATCGACCCCGAGAGAATGCAAGCGCTGCTTGATGTTATCGACCTTAAAACTGCATACTTTAATGTTATAACAAAAAGTGGTGAGACAAGCGAAACGCTAGCGCAGTTCTTAATTTTATATGACATTCTTAAAAAACAGTTAGGCGCTGCAGAAGCTAAAAAACGCATTATAGTTACAACAACTATTGGTAAAGGTACACTTTATAAAATCGCCGAAAAAGAAGGTTTTAAGATTTACGGAGTAGGTGAAGGTGTTGGCGGAAGATTTTCTGTTTTCTCTAGTGTAGGACTTATCCCGTTTGCAGCATTAGGTATTGATATCGAAAAACTTATTGCGGGCGCTAAAAAAATGGCGGAGAGTAGCTACATCGCAGACCCTACTAAAAATGCAGCGCTAATGAGTGCATATTTGCAAGTTAAGTCTATGAGTAAGGGCAAAAACATTTCTGTTATGATGCCATACGCTGATAGTCTAAAATTTATGGCAGATTTTTACGGGCAACTGTGGGGCGAATCGTTAGCAAAAGCAGTTGACAACAAAGGTAAAACTGTGTTTAGCGGTCAAACTCCAGCAAAAAGTTTAGGTGTTACTGACCAGCATAGCCAAATTCAATTGTACACAGAAGGGCCGTTTGATAAAGTACTTACCTTTATCACAGTAAACAAGTTTAACAAATCTATGCCTATTCCAAGCGACGATAGCATCGAGGCTTGTTGTTTCTTAAAAGGGCAGTCTTTAGAAAAATTGTTAACTGCAGAACTTATTGCAACAAGATTTGCGGTAACAAAAGCGGGCAGACCAAACTTTACGATTGAGCTAGATAGCGTAACGGAAGAATCAGTTGGCGCACTACTAATGTACTTTATGTATCAAACTGCTTTTGCTGGTGCTTTAATGAATATTGACACTTACAACCAACCAGGCGTAGAAGAAGGCAAAAAAGCTACTTTTGCAATGCTTGGTCGTAAAGGGTACGAGGAAAAATTAGCAGAAGTTAACGCTAAAAAAACTAGTAACGAGTTTGTTATTAGTGTAAGATAATTTATTTGGGGAAAAACTTTTGCAAAAGTTTTTCCCCAAATCCCTTTTCAAAACTCTTAAGCATTTTAAGCGATATAATACTTAAGAGTTTTTTGAAAGTTTTCAAGAAAATATTCATATAACCTTAAAGGTTCTTAATCCACCAGCAACTATGCTACAATCAAGCATAGTATTTTTATAAATCTCGCCATCAATTTGAATTGGATAGACTACATCAGGGCAAGTTATGCGAACGCTATCGCAGACGATATGCGTTGTGTAGTATTCGTTCATGTGCTTGCCTTTTTTGAATTTTAGTAATGCAGACAATAAATTTTTTGGTGGCAACATAATCATTAGGTTTAACTTGCCGTCATTAAGTTTTGATAGAGGACTAAGTTTTATTCCGCCACCAATTGCAACACCATTGCAAACACCAATCATAACACATTTCTCTTGTATAATTTCGCCATTAACTTCAATTTCAAACGAATAAGGTTTTAATCTGCGCAAACAATAAATTAAAGATTTCAAATAGCTTAGTTTACCGCGCTTTGTACCAACTCTCTCTAATACGGCAACATCAAGCCCGCTACCCGCAACATTAAGACAGCGCTTGTTGCCTACCATAAAATAATCGCTTGTTACAATAGTGCCATTTAAGATATCTTTTAAGGCATTAAGTGGCTTTAGTTTTAAGTTAGCAGCTCTAGCATAATCGTTGCCTCTACCTGTAGGAATAAAGCCAAGGGCAGCTTTTTCAAAATTAGCAATTCCGTTAAGGACTTCGCTAAAGGTGCCATCGCCGCCAACAGCGACAAGAGTTATATTTTCATCTAAATTAGAAGTTAGTTCTTTTGTAAGCGCAGTGGCATGCCCTTGTGCCTTTGTTATGCTAACGCTATAGGCAATATTATTAGCACTACAATAGTTGCTAATTTTTTTCATGGCTTTTTTGCCTTTGCCGTTTCCACTATGCTCGTTTACGATAAATTTTATCATAGGTAAGAGTATATCAAATTATATAAGCAATTGCAAATGGTTGTATAGTTCTAAAAATAATGATATAATAGGAACAAGTAAATGAATTTAACAACGGAGCAACTAAGCATCGTGTTATATGGAAAAAAGAGAGCGGCGCTAATAAACTAAAAAAGTTTGCTTTCGGAGGACACTAAAAAACAATGAAATTAGGGGTTGTAGGTCTACCTAATGTAGGCAAGAGTACGCTATTTAATGCGATAACAGCGGCAGGTGCAGAGTGCGCCAATTACCCGTTTTGTACGATAGAACCGAATGTGGGCATGGTTAGTGTGCCGGACGAAAGATTAGCAGTGCTAGAAAAAATGCACAACTCTAAAAAGGTTGTGCCAGCTGTGCTAGAGTTTGTTGACATAGCAGGGCTTGTAAAAGGTGCGTCTAGCGGTGAGGGGCTAGGCAATAAATTTTTGTCGCATATCCGTAGCGTTGACGCAATTGTTCATGTTGTTAGATGTTTTACCGACAGCAACATTATTCATGTAGATGGGAAAATTGGTCCTAGCGATGATATCGATATTATAAATTTAGAGCTTGTTTTAGCAGATTTAGATTCTTGTAAAAAACAATTAGATAAAGCACAAAAGAATGCTAAAAGCCGTGACAAACAATTTGTGGCTGAGGCGGACTTGCTAAAAAAAATCTATGACCATCTAGAAAAAGGTTTGCCAGTAAGGACTTTAGAATTATCTAAAACCGAAAAAGAACAAACTAAGCTGTTTTTCTTTTTAACTGATAAACCTATTATATATTGCGCTAATGTGTCAGAAGATGAAATAAACGCAGACAACAAATTCGTAAAAGAGGTAAAAGCCATTGCCTCAAAAGAGAAAGCCGAAACAGTTGTAATATCTGCTAAAATAGAATCAGAGCTTGCAATACTCCCCGCAGACGAAAAAGAAATTTTCTGTAAAGAGTTAGGTATTGATAGCAGTGGATTAGACCGCATAATAAAGTCTGGATACAAACTACTTGGTCTAATTAGTTATCTAACAGCTGGCGTGCAAGAAACAAGAGCGTGGACAATTACAAAGGGTACTAAAGCACCAGGGGCTGCCGGTAAAATTCACACTGACTTTGAAAAAGGTTTTATAAGAGCCGAAATTGTATCATATAACGATTTAGTCGCAGCGGGCGGTTACGCACAAGCAAAAGAAAAAGGCAAGGTTAGGCTAGAGGGTAAAGAATATGTCGTGCAAGACGGCGATGTTATACATTTTAGGTTTAATGTGTAGAATTTTTTTTGGGGAAACTTTTGAAAAAGTTTCCCCAAAACCCCCTTCAAAACTTTTAAGTACTTTGCAGTCTAACTCAGCACTTCCAATAAATATTATAAAAACGGATTTTACAACGGGGAAACGAGCGAGCGTGTTACATGGAAAAAAGAGAGCGGGAACTAACTTTCAACTTTATCTCGCCACCATCGGACATTAAAAAAAGAAAAAATGAATTATAAAAATTACATAACGGAAAAAATAAATTTAGACGGAGTGTCTAAAGACGAAATTCAAAATAGCATTACCATTTGCGATAACTTAGAGCATGGCGATTTTTCGCTTGCGTGCTTTAAGTTTTCTAAAGAATTAAGATTATCGCCTGTGGTTATTGCAGAAAAGGTTAAAGCGAGTTTTGAGATTGACGATATGATATCAGAGGTTAGCGTAATTTCGGGTTATGTTAATTTTAAGTTAAACCGTAAGAATTTTATTAAGACTGCACTATCGGCTGCTATAAAAAAAGGCGAAATTTTCAAAAATAAAAAAGCTAATAAAAAAACGGTGTGCATAGACTATTCGTCTATCAATATAGCTAAGCCTTTTCATATAGGGCATTTGCTAACTACTGCTATTGGCGGTAGTTTGTATAAGATATACAAATATCTAGGTTATAGCGTTGTAGGAATAAATCACTTGGGCGATTGGGGAACTCAATTTGGGAAATTGGTATCAGCCTATAAAAAGTGGGGCGATAAAAAGACGATTGACAAGGGCGGAATAGCCGCTATTAACGCGCTTTATGTAAAGTGGCATAATGAGGCAGAAAGCGATAAAGAGCTAGAAAAAGAAGGCAGATACTATTTTAAGAAGATTGAGGACGGCGACAAAGAGGCACTAGAGATATTCGAGTGGTTCAAGAAAATCACTTTAACGGAAGTGAAAAAAGTTTACGACAAACTAGGTGTCGAGTTTGATAGCTATAACGGGGAGAGTTTTTATAACGACAAAATGGGCGTTGTGGTTGACGAATTAAAATCTAAAAAACTACTTAATCAGTCTGATGGTGCTAGCGTTGTAGACTTAGAAAAATTTGACATGCCCCCGTGCTTGGTGCTAAAATCTGACGGAACTTCACTTTACGCAACTAGAGATTTAGCGGCAGCAATTTGGCGAAAAAACAACTACAAGTTTGACAAGAATTTATATGTAGTAGCGTATCAACAAAATTTACACTTTAAGCAAGTGTTTAAGGTGCTAGAGCTTATGGGCAAAGATTGGGCAAACGATTGCGTCCATGTACCATTCGGAATGGTTAGCTTAGAGGGCGGTGCTTCACTTAGTACCCGTAAGGGGAATGTAGTTTACTTATCAGAAGTGCTTGATACTGCGGTTAAAAAAACGCTTGACATAATAAATGAAAAAAATGCGAGTCTTAAAAATAAGCAAGAAATTGCAAACAGTGTAGGCATAGGCAGCGTTGTTTTTATGGCACTAGCTAATAGCCGCATTAAAGATATTGTTTTTAGTTATGATAGGGCACTTAATTTTGACGGCGAAACAGCACCATATATCCAGTACACTCACGCAAGGTGCAACAGTATTTTAGAAAAGGCACAAAATCAACCCGTAGGGGCGACCGCACTCGGTTTCCCGCGACTACCAGACAACCTACTAAATGACGATGCTTTTAGCTTAATTAAACTAATTGATAGATACGACGATATTGTAGAACTTGCAGCAATAAAATACGAGCCAAGTATAATATCAAAATACCTAATAGACATATCACAGCAATTCAACAAGTATTATACTAACTATAAAATTGCTGGCGACAAAAATCGTCTAAAGTTAACTACTCTAGTAAAAAACACAATTAAAAATGCTTTAGCTTTGTTGCTTATTAAAGCACCTGATAAAATGTAATGAGCAAACAAGAATTATTACAAAACATAGATAAATTGCACACAACAAAAATGGGTTTAGAGCGAATAAGCAAAAATCTAAACATAAACTGTCCTGTTGTGAATTACTGCAAAGCCCTAGTCTTGCAATCTAATAAAATCGAACGAATGGGCAAAAACTGGTATGTTTATGCGGATAACGCTATCATAACAATCAACGCACATAGCTACACTATAATAACAGCACATAGAAAATAAACTTTGGTTTAGTCTTGGAAATTTTTTTGAAAAAAGTTTCCAAATCTTCAAAAATCTTTTATATTTTTGCAAAACGCTTATAGCAATACTTAAAAGTTTTGAAAGGGGGTTTGGGGGGAAAACTTTTCAAAATTTTCCCTCAACAAAAAAGGACAAAAAATTGAACAATAAAAATTTAAGAAATGTGGCAATTATTGCCCATGTAGACCACGGCAAAACAACGCTAGTGGACAATATGCTAAAGCAAGGCGGCGTGTTCAGAAGCAACCAAGCAGTAGCAGATAGAGTAATGGATTCTAATGCACTAGAAAAAGAGCGAGGCATTACCATTTTGGCTAAAAACACATCGGCAAGATACGGTGATTATAAAGTCAATATTATAGATACCCCAGGGCACGCAGATTTTGGTGGCGAAGTAGAAAGGGTATTAAAAATGGTAGACGGAGTTCTGCTTGTAATAGACAGCCTAGAGGGCACAATGCCTCAAACAAGATTTGTTTTAAATAAAGCGTTAGAGCTTAACCTTAAAGTCATTTTGGTTATAAACAAAATCGACAGGTCGGACGCAAGACTAGGCGAGGTTGAGGACGAGGCGCTAGAGTTACTGCTAGAACTTAACGCAACTGATGCACAACTAGATAGTCCTATTGTGTATTGTAGCGGCAAAAACGGAACAGCGAGTCTTAAAAAAGGCGAAATGGGTAAAGACTTAAAGCCACTTTTTGATACTATTATTAAACATATCGACCCACCAACAGGCGACGAAAAAAAGCCTTTCCAAATGCTTGTATCAGCACTTGATTATAGCGATTATGTTGGGACTATTGCAATTGGTAGGGTAGAGCAAGGTATTATGAATATAAATCAGCAAGCAGTGGTTTGCGATTATTTTAAGCAGCGTCCAAATAAAAGATTAAAAATAACAGCGCTTTTTCAGTTTGATGGCTTAAACAGAGTGCCTGTAGAGAGTGCATCTGCGGGTGACATTGTTTGCATGAGTGGCATAGAGGGCGTAACCATTGGCGATACAATTTGTTGTGGCGCAAGCGACCCGTTGCCATTGCCGTTTGTAAAAATTTCTGAGCCGAGTGTCGAAATGACTTTTGCAGTAAACGATAGCCTGCTAGCGGGTAAAGAAGGCAAATTTGTAACCAGCCGCCACATAAGAGAAAGACTGTATAAAGAAACTCTAAAAGATGTTGCGCTCCGTGTCTACGACGCCGACACAAAAGAGGCATTTAGAGTGTGCGGAAGGGGCGAAATGCACTTGTCTATTCTAATAGAGAATATGCGTCGTGAGGGGTACGAGTTTCAAGTTAGCATGCCACGGGTTATGTATAAAGAACAAGACGGCAAAAAATTAGAACCTATCGATCGTGCTGTTTTTGATGTGCCGGATATATCTGTTGGCACTTTAATGAACAAAATGGGTGTGCGAAAGGGCGAGCTACTAACCATGACGCCGCAAGGCAGTCGCATGAAGTTAGAGTTTAAGGTTCCGCAGCGCGGACTGTTTGGCTTTAAGAGTGAATTTTTGACAGACACAAAAGGTGAGGGAATTGTAAACTCTATTTTTGAAGGATTTGAAGAATACAAGGGCGACATCGAGCGCCGTCCGAGCGGTTCACTTATTGCAACCGAAGCGGGCGAAGCTGTAACATATGGGCTACATAACGCACAAGAAAGGGGCATTTTGTTTATCGCTGCAGGTACGCCAGTTTATGCTGGCATGGTTGTTGGTATGAATCCAAAGCAGGGCGATATTACAGTAAATGTATGTAAGCGCAAACAGCTTACAAATGTTAGGGCAAGCGGTAGCGACGATGCGTATAGGTTGCATCCGCCCAAAATTATGAGTTTAGAGGAAGCGTTAGAGTTTATAGCGGATGATGAGTATTTAGAAGTTACTCCTAAAAATATCCGCATAAGAAAAATCATTCTTGACGCAACCGCAAGAATGAGAAGTAAAAGGTAGGTTATTTTTTTGGGGGAAAACTTTTGAAAAAGTTTTCCCCCAAACCCCCTTTTCAAAACTTTTAATGTTGTGCTACCTGTTTTGCAAAATGGACAACTATTTTTTTGCCACATTTGTTTGCATAATCTATTGTAAATTTTGTTCCACGGCTAGTTCCATCCCAAAAAGCTATGACGATGTCGGCATTGTCCACGATTTGCTTATTGCGAATTAGCGGTGCAATTTTTCCGTGTCGCTTGTAATCGGGTAAAAATATCAGTTTAGGTATGCCGTTTTTGTCGGCATACTGTTCTGCCAGTGCATCAATGCCTTTTGCTCCGCCAGACACAATAAGTGAAATGTCTTTTGGAAGATATTTCACTAAATTTAATTTAGTTATATTTCTTGAGCCAATGATTGCTATATTCATAATTCACCTCACACCATACAGGTGTAGAGATATTATAGCACACCTATGAGGTGTATGTCAACCAAATAAATCCCGATTTGGTGTATAATTATTTTAATGAATACTTTTGCAAAAAATTTAGGTTTGCTAATGAGTGAAAACTTGATTTCTCAAAAAATGTTGGCGAAAGAGCTAAATGTTAAGCAGCAAACAGTTAGTCGTTATATTAGCGGAGAGAGGGAGCCTGATTTAGATGTTGTAATTAAGATAGCAAACTATTTTGAAATAACTGTTGGGCAACTTGTAGGTACAGAGGAATACTAAAATGGAATTTGCAAAAAATCTTAGAGCATTAAGAACAGAAAATAATTTTACACAAGTGCAGTTAGCAAAGCAATTAGGAGTAACAGATTCTGCAGTGAGACTATGGGAAACACAGGATAGAGGGCCTGATTATGTTATGCTGTGTAAAATAGCGAAAATTTTAGAAGTTACTGTAGGGCAATTGTTAGGAGTTGAAGAATATTGACTAATTCAGCACCCCCGATTTCACTGAAAGCCGAATAGGGGTCTGGGGAAAAACTTTTGCAAAAGTTTTTCCCCAGATTTGTTTTCCCCCAGTTTACATATTATTTATTTTATTTGTTCGCAAATCTTTTTTTGCCTACAAAAGCTACGCCGAAGGTTCCGCAACCTGTATGTGAGCCAATAACAGGCCCAACCCAACCCATATCTATGCTGCAGTTAGGGTACTGTGATTTTAGGGTTTCTGCAAAATCGGCGGTGTTTTTGCTAGTGCAGTTACTTAATATGTAAAACGAACCGTTTTCTTTATCCGCCATATGTTCTTTTATTGTGTCCATAAAGAAGCTAATTGCGCCTTTTGCACCCTTGGCCTTTTTTATAACTGCCAATTTGCCTTCCGTGTTGATAGTTAAGATAGGCTTAATTTTAAGTAACGAACCAAAAACCGAACTTGCTTTACTTACTCTGCCGCCACGATGTAAGTGTTTTAAGTCATCAACCATAAATAAATGAATTATAGACTGTTTGAAAATCTCAAGTGACTGTGCTGCATCTATCGCCGAGATATTGTTATCTCTTAACTCCAAAGCTTTATTTAATAAAATTTGCCCACCCCTAGTTGCACAAATGGTATCAACAATAATAATGTTGCTGCCTACAACTTTTTGCATAATGTTATCCGCAGCAATTCTAGCAGAGTTAACCGTTTCTGATAGTCCACCACTTAAAACTAAGTGGACTATGGTTTTAATTTTGTTGCTCTCTAAAATTTTTGTAAAAAATTCTTCATGAGTAAAAGTATTGATTAGACTTGTAGTGGGCATAGCACCCGCTGCCATTTTGTCATAAAACGATTTATATTCAGAGTCAGACGAAAAAGTATCATAATAAGTCTGGCCGTCAATTGTATAGTTTAATGGAGTCCATGGTACTCCCGCTTTATCTAATTCTATCTTAAAAGAATCGTTTGCCGTATCTGTTGTTAGTATAAATTGCATATTTTTTTATTGGTGCTTAATGCACGCAAATCTCCTTGTTTGTCTGATTGTGACATTTTTCATGTGTGGATAAATAGACAAAAAATATCCCACATTATACACAATACAGCAATTTTGTCAAGTTGTCAATTATAAAAAATGCAAAATAGGTGGTAAAAAAATAATGCTACTTGTGTAAAAACTTTGGCGGAAACTTTTTGCAAAAAGTTTCCGCCAACAAATCCTCTTCAAAACTTTTGAGTAATGTTAAGGTTGTTAGGTATTTATGTTAAATGCCTAAAGTTTTCAAGATAAATTTCAAATAAATTATCAGTATTTATCTAATTGCAGCCGCAGCCACAATTGCAACGATTGTTATTGTTTAAGCTGCTATTAAGTGGCTCTATGTCATTGCTGCAACTATTATTTGAAGGGCAACATTTGTGATGGGGGTGGCAATTGGTGTTCATAAGCATACTTAATATAATAATTTCATTCAGCTTATCATAACTATCGTTGCAGCCACAGCCACCATTGTTGTTGGCTATAAGCAAACAGCCCATTAGCAATTTAAAAATATCGTCTTGAAACATTTATGTAAACTCCTTTATTTTTATCCGAAAACAACTGCTGCATAAGATTAGAAAATTAATTATTTTCTAATCTTATGCAGCAGTTGTTTTCAAGGTTATTTTTGCTTTTCGACAAAATTAGTGATATTTACTAAATATATGCCAAAACCAAAAACATATGTGCATGAGATAATATATTAAATTGATAATTAAGCTTTTGCGTCCAATCGGGCGGGATATTATTGGCTAAATCTTCATTTTGTTCAATTCATTCGTGTGTCTTCAGTACATTCGTTCTTGAAAAGAATATAGCTTTTGTCTCAAAAATCTATTCGCCAGTTTAGGCGACAGTCCTAATTATCAATTTTGAGCTTAATAATTTGCAAAAAGAAAGTTATTGGCGTAATAAATAAAAGGAAACTAAAAAATGTTAATCTATCCACAGGAAAGAAAATTACTAGTAGACCCACCAACCGAAAAAATCATTAGAGAGTTTGCTCCTAAAGAAACCGCATTAAATAATATGGCAGATTTTTTCTCTACCTTAAGCGACCAAACAAGAATTAGAATTGTAAGCGCTTTATCAATATCACCTTTATGTGTTAACGACATATCAAATATTTTGTCGCTTAATCAAACTACCGTTAGTCATCAACTTAGAAACCTAAGAACTATTGGAGTTGTAAAAGTTAAAAGGCAGGGCAAGGTTGCGTTTTATTCGCTAGCCGATAATAACATTTTAGATGTGATGCTTAGTGCTGTAAACTTTATGTCAAGTTGATTATGTGATTGAGATTGCATAGCTACAAGTGGGCGATTGCGTCGTCCGTCGCTTCAAATACTAAATTACCAAGCATAATATTATACTTGGTAATTTAGTATTCTTTTCTGCCGACTAAGTAGTCAATTGACACATCAAAATAATCGGCTAATGAAATTAAAGAACTCATATTTGGTTCTTCTCGAGTTCCTAATTCCCAAAAGGAAATAGATGTTTGATGTAAAGAAACAGCTTGTGCTAATTTGGCTTGAGTTAAGCCACTTTGTGTTCTTAATTCTTTAAGCCTTTTTCCAAAAACATTTTTTACCATACAGGTTAATTATACAAAAAAATAAATAATCCAAAACATTTTAAGACCAATGTCTTAAAATGTTTGACATATAGTCTTTTATAAATTATTCTAAAAATAAAGGAGTAAATAAATCATTATATGTTAACTTTAATTATATTATCTACTGTGGCACTTGTTTATAACATTGTGGCTTTCGCAACAATAAATTGCACGCGGCACATGCTAATTGCTAAAATTTTGTTCATAATTGCAATGCCTTGTATAACACTGTCAAGTATTGGAATTGTTCTAATTTTAGATTTCCACATTGCTTGGCGAATAATTGTTGCTATTCTTCCACCAGCAATTTTATTGCCGATGTTAATAAATTGCATATATAAAAAATCATACTAAATAACTAGGCAGATAGTAGGCAATTTCAGCTAAAAAATTAAGCCATTTTGTTCTTTTGTGTTTCTTGTGCTCATAGCCTTATTATTTGCAACTAACAAGGCTACCACTGTATTATTTGCAATTTGCGTTATTTTTATGCTTTAAGAGAAAATCAATATTTTAACTTGTACTTTATTAAAACATGGTTCTCTATTTTTTTCGAAAAAATTAGAGAAAAAAATAGTTTATTAAAATAGTTGACCACATTTTTTTTTTACTTTATAATATATAAGGTTATGCTTTTTTCTTGTCAAGAGGAGTATTGGTTCTTGAATTGATTAAAGTAACAAACACAAATTACAAACCAGTATATTAGATATACATAAGACCTTGAAAATAACAAGGGGAAAAAGGAGAGCATTAAAATGCCAACCAAAAAGGATCAGGTTACAGGGACTGATGTAACCGATAAAGAAAAGCCGACTGCTAAAGTAAAGGCTACAGTGGACAAAAAAACCGCTGCAAAAACTGCTGCTAAACCCGCAATAAAAAGTGCTGCGGCTAAAGTTAGCGACAAACCAGTTGTTGCAAAAACAGCTGAGGGCCTAAAAGCTCAGGCTGCAGATTTAGATTGCCCAGTTGAGGCAAAAGAAGTAGCTAAAGTAGCTAAAGCCAAACTTAAACAAGTTGAGGCTAAAGAAGAGAATTGTGTTTCTACTGAAGCTAAAGAAAGAGCTAGAGTAGTAATGGAGTCTGCTATGGGAGCTGTTATGGCAGCAACTGAAGAAGATTCAAATATAAAACAAGTGTCTACAGCTAAAAGCGCACTTGCTGCTGCTCAGAAAGCGTTAGATGCTGTAGAGTTAGCTAAAAAAGCAAAAGCTGCAACAGAAAAAGAAAAAGCTGCATTAGAAAAAGCACTTGCTGATGCTGAAAAAGCTGTTAAAGAAGCTGCTTTAGAAAAAGAGAAAGCGGCTAAAGAAAAGGCTGCTGCGAAGGCAAAAGCAGATAAGGAAAAAGCTGCTGCTGTAAAAGCAAAAGAAGCTGCGGACAAAAAGGCTGCTGCAGATAAAGCTAAGGCCGATGCTGCTAAAAAAGCTGCTGCTGACAAGGCCGCCAAAGAAAAAGCTGCAAAAGATGCTGCTGCGGCTAAAGCAAAAGCGGATAAGGATAAAGCCGCTGCTGCTAAAAAATTAGCAGACGAAAAAGCGAAAAAAGATAAAGAAGCTGCGGCTAAAAAAGCTGCCGCAGATAAAGCTAAAGCTGATAAAGAAAAGGCTGCAGCAAAAGCAAAGGCAGACAAAGAAAAAGCCGATGCTGCTAAAAAGGCAGCTGCAGATAAGGCAAAAGCAGATAAGGCAAAAGCAGATAAAGACAAGGCTGTAGCAAAAGCTAAAGCTGACAAAGAGAAAGCAGATGCCGCTAAAAAAGCAGCTGCTGATAAGCTAGCTAAAGATAAAGCAGCTAGCGATAAAGCTAAAGCTGATGCAAAAGCAAAAGCAGACAAAGAAAAAGCTGACGCTGCTAAAAAAGCTGCGGACGAAAAAGCGAAAGCAGATGCCGCTAAAAAGGCAGATGCAGATAAAGCTAAAGCAGAGCAGGCTGCAAAAGCGGCTGCCGCAAAAGCTGCTAAAGACGCTGCAGACAAAGCTGCTGCCGACAAAGTTGCCGCGGATAAGGCTGCTGCTGATAAACTAGCTGCCGAAAAAGCTGCTAGAGAAAAAGCGGAAAGAGAAAAGGCTGCTAAAGAAGCTGTGGAAAGAGCTGATCGTGAGGCAAAACCTACTCCTAAATTTACAGGCAAAGTTACACCGCGTGGTCGTCTAAAAGAGATGTATAAAAAAGAAGTTATACCTGCTCTTATGAAAGAAAGAGGTTACAAAAATGTAAACCAAGTTCCTGCATTAGAAAAAATTGTTCTTAATATGCGTATTGGCGATATTAAAGATAATTCTAAAAGTATTCAGCAAGCTCAAAAAGAGCTTGACGCAATAGCAGGTCAGCGCAGCGTAATTGTTAAAGCTAAAAAATCTGTTGCTAACTTTAAGTTAAGAGAAAATCAACCTATTGGTATTAAAGTAACTTTGCGTGGCAATCAAATGTACGAATTTTACGACAAACTTGTTGCTATTGCAATGCCAAGGATAAGGGACTTTAGGGGTGTAAGCGCTAAATCTTTTGATGGTAGGGGCAACTATGCAATGGGTATTAAAGAACAAATTAACTTCCCGGAAATTTCTTACGAAACAGTAGAAAAAGTGAGGGGCTTTGATGTGTGTGTGGTTACAACTGCAAACACTGATGACGAAGCAAGGGCATTGCTACAAAAATTGGGCATGCCGTTCAAAAAATAGGAGAAATAAATCATGGCTAAAAAAGCAATGGTAAACAAACAAAAGCGCCCTGCAAAATTTTCTACTAGACATTATACTAGATGTACAATTTGTGGTCGCCCTCATGCTGTTCTTCGTAAATTCGGTATTTGCAGAATTTGTTTTAGAAACATGGCATACAACGGTGAGATTCCAGGTGTAAAAAAATCGTCTTGGTGACTGGAAAGTGTTTCGTGGGTCTTATGTGCAAACTGACAGCATCTTTTTGGGCTAAATCCTCATTTTTTTAATTCATCGGCGTAGCCTTGCTACGCTTGTTCTAAAAAATAATGTGAATCTACCCTCAAAAAATCCGCTTGTTAGTTTGTGCAGCGACCCACCCAACACTTTTTTATAATATATCAAGGCAAATGGGCAAGAGTTTGCTGTAGGGGCGGATGTCCTCATTCGCCTACAGTATTAAATTGAAATTCATCTATTATATATAGATTTATTTATTGACAATGGATTATGCGCTCGCTTAAATAAATTGGAGTGTATAGCCGAAAGGAGAAAACAAAATGGTTACAACAGATCCTATAGCAGATTTGCTTACGAGGATTCGTAACGCTTTGACAGCAAAGCACGACACTGTTAGCATTCCTTTTTCTAAAATCAAAAAGTCTATTGTAGATATTTTGGTATCGGAGGGGTACATTACAAGTGCAACAACTGTTAAAGATAAAAAAAGTGGGCATACAAATATAACTGTATTGCTTAAATATGGCTTCAAGTCAGAAAGAGTTTTAACTGGTCTAAAACGCGTTTCTAAACCGGGTCTTCGCATCTATAAAGGTGCAGATGAGTTACCTAAAGTATTAGGTGGTTTAGGTATTGCTATTATATCTACTAGTAAAGGCGTTATGACTGATAAAGCGGCGAGAGCTGCTGGTGTTGGTGGCGAGATTCTCGCCTATATATGGTAGGGGGTAAATTGGAAAATGTCAAGAATTGGAAGATTGCCTATTACTGTTCCAGCAGGTGTAGAAGTTAGTTTTGAAAACCAAACTCTAACAGTTAAAGGGCCAAAAGGTACTTTGTCGCAAAGTGTTGCGTCAAGAGCTATCGAAATTAAAAAAGAAGGCGCAACTATCGAAGTTATCCGTAAAAACGATAGTAAAGACGCAAAATCAATGCATGGTTTGTACAGAATGTTACTTTCTAATATGGTACAAGGTGTTGTTACTCCGTTTACTAAAACTCTTATTATAAAGGGTGTTGGTTATAAAGCGGCAGTAGCAGGCAGCAAACTTACAATGAATATCGGATTTTCGCACCCTGTAGAAATCACGGCACCAGAGGGAATTACTCTAGCTTGTCCTGATGCTACAAGCGTAACAGTAACTGGTATTTCTAAAGAGCAAGTAGGGCAAGTTGCAGCAACTATAAGAGCTAAAAAACCAGTAGAGCCATACCACAACTACGGTATCCGTTATTCTACTGAAACTCCAGTTAAAAAGGAGGGTAAGACTGCAGGTAAGAAGTAAAAAATCGTAAATTTTTTGCAATGAACAATGAATATTCATTATTCATTGTCTTAAAAGCAGTTCAAGACAAAATGATAGTAAAAGTAGATAAAAATGATGTACGCAAGCGTCGTCATAAAAGAGTTAGAGCTACACTAAGTGGCACAAAAACTAGGCCTAGACTTAATGTTTATAAAAGTGTTTCGCATATTTATGCGCAAATTATAGACGATGAGAGAGGTGTTACGCTGGCGAGTGCGTCAACTATAGCAAAAGGCTTTAAGGTAGATAAAAAAGCTACGAAAGTAGATGCGGCAAAAGCTGTTGGTAAGCAACTAGCAGAAAACGCAAAAAAAGCAAAAGTAAGTGCTGTGGTTTTTGACCGTGGCGGATATTTATACACAGGCAGAGTTAAAGCTCTTGCTGATGGCGCTAGAGAAGGAGGCTTAAAATTCTAATGGAAAACAAACAAGAAAACAAAAAGCCTTTTGGCGACAAGCCACCATTTGGTGATAGACCACCAAGAGAAGGCAGAGGTCCTAGAGGGCCAAGAAGAGAAAGAGATGATTTAAGACTAGACGATGGTATTAAATCAAAAATGGTTCAATTACGCCGTGTTACAAAAGTTGTTAAGGGCGGTCGCAATATGCGCTTTAGTGCTATTGTGGTGGCAGGCGACGGTAACGGTAGCGTTGGTTTTGGTATGGGTAAGGCGGCAGAAGTGCCAGAAGCTATCCGTAAAGCAGAACAAGCAGCTAGAAAAGATATGCAAAAAGTTGCTTTAGGCGAGTTTACAATTCCGCACGAGGTCATTGGCGAATTTAGTGCATCTAAAGTTTATTTGCGTCCGGCACCTGAAGGTACCGGTATTATCGCTGGTGGTAGCGTAAGGGCTGTATTAGAGCTTGCTGGTGTAAAAAACATTACATCTAAAAGTTATGGTTCTCGTAACCCAGTCAATACTGTAAAAGCTACAGTTATGGGTCTGAGAGATTTAAGAAGTCCCGAAAAAATTGCCCAATTGCGTGGTAAAAAATTGGAGGAAATTCTGTAATTTTTAATAGCAGATTAAAAATTACAATTGAAAACTGAAAATGGACAATTATTGGCTTATCTAACTACTGTTGTAAAATGTGTGTTTTGATAAAAAGCCCAAAATTATCAATTTTACATTTTCTATTGTCAATTGTCATGGAATGACTTAATCATGGAAAAAGAAAAAAAACCAGCAGCAGCAAAAGCTCCTGCTGCAAAAAAACCTGCGGCTGCCAAACCAGCGGCAGTACCTAAAGCGGCATCAGCTAAGCCTGCAGCTAAAGCTCATTCAGCAAAAGCGGCTGCTCCTAAAGCAACAGCTAAACCAGTGGCAACTAAAGCACCTGCTAAAACAGCTGCGCCTAAAGCGGTTGCTAAACCAGTAGCTGCGTCCAACGCGGCAGTAAAATCTACAGCTGTAAAAACTCCTGCGTCTAAAATTGCTGCAAAGCCTGCGGCAAAATCAGCAGCAGCGAAGCCGGCAGTTAAGGCGACATCAAAAGCAGTTCCTGCTAAAGCGCCTGCAAAGCCTGTAGTTGCGACAAGGCCAGTTGAAGAAACTCCAAGCAGAGTTGTTACAAATGTTGCTCCTATTAAAAAACCTGATCCCAGCAAGCCGGTTGCAGCGACCCCTCCTAAAGCAAAAATGCCACCTAAAGCGGCAGTTAAAGTTAAGGGGAAAGGCAAGCCTGCTATTATGGCATCAACCAGCAAAAAGGTTGCGGGTGCTACAGGCAAAAAAATCAAAGTTACGCTTGTTAGGTCTACTATTGCTTGCAGTCTAAAACAAAAACGCACAGTAGAGGCTTTAGGGCTTAAAAAAATCAGACAAGAAAAAATCCATACAGATAACGAATGTATTAGAGGTATGTTGTTTGTGGTTAGCCATCTTGTTGAAATTACACCTGTATAAAATAACTCTATTGTTTTGGTTGGCAGTAATATTGCCAACCACGAGTGATTAAAAAATAGTCATTAAACGGTTGCAATATAACTTAATAAAATGATATTATATTGGTAAGGTTTTATTTTGCATTACGATGTCAAAATAAAACCTGAGCCAAAATAGGTAGGAAAATATGAAATTACATCAAATTCAGCCCGCTGTAAACTCTAAAAAATCTGTTAAAAGATTAGGTAGAGGTATAGGTTCTGGGCACGGAAAAACATCATGTAAAGGACACAAAGGTCAATGGGCCCGCTCTGGTGGCGGTGTACCAATTGGATTTGAAGGTGGCCAAAAATCTCTTTTAAGGCGTTTACCTAAGAGAGGTTTTGACAATAATTGGCGTAAGGAGTACTCGATTATCAATATCGGGGACTTAGAAGTTTTTGAAAATAACGCAATAGTAAACGCACAAAGTTTACTAGAAAAAGGCGTTTTAAGCAAAATCGAATCGTACGGCGTTAAAGTTTTAGGTGATGGAAAATTAACTAAAAAATTAACAATACAAGCTAAAAAGTTTTCTAAATCTGCCGAAGAAGCATTGAAGAAAGCTGGCTGTAAAACGGAAATAATATAGTTAAATTGAAAATGGTTGGTTTTTTATTTTATGCATACGCTGTCGTTTGCATAAAATAAAAAATCCGAAATTGTAAATTTTCAATTTAACTCTAGGAGTTATACAATGTTAAAAACGCTAGTAAGCGCATTTAAGAATAAAGATATCCGTAAAAAGATACTCATTACGCTAGGGCTATTGTTCATCTTTAGACTAGCTAGCTTTATTCCTATACCGGGGTTGCATCCGAGTATGTTTGACGCTGTTCAGGGGGGCGAAACGGGGTCAATTTTGTGGATTCTATCGTCGCTAACGGGTGGTGCACTCGCTAACGGTGCACTGGTCGCACTCGGAATAGCACCGTACATCAACGCTTCGATTATCGTGCAGTTACTCACGGTTGCTGTTCCTAAACTAGAGCAATGGTCAAAACAAGGCGAAGAAGGTAAGCGCAAAATCAATAATGTAACAAGAGCATTAACTCTAATTTTAGCTATTGCACAAGCTATCGGTATCGTTGTAAATTATGGTATCAACGCTAGCTTCTATCCAATTTTTGGAGAAGGGCGAAATCTTGACTGGCTTATTGGTATGTTTGTAGCGCTTGTACTAGTTGCTGGTGCTATGATGACAATGTGGATAGGTGAGAGGATAACTGAGTTAGGTATTGGTAACGGTATTTCGCTGCTAATCTTTGTAGGCATTCTATCTAGTGCGGGTATGGCGGTAATTCATACTATAGGTGATTTCGGTAGAGATGGCCATGAAGCAGCACCATGGATGCTTGGTGGTTTCTTGTTGCTAGTTGTGCTCATATTTGCTTTTATAGTCTTTATAGATTTATCAGAGCGAAGAATACCAATTCAATACGCAAAACAAATTAAAGGTCGAAAGCAGTATGGGGGACAGAGTACATTTATACCAATAAAGGTAAATGCTGCGGGTGTTCTCCCGATAATATTTGCAAACGCTATAATTACATTCCCACAGCTATTATTCTCGATAGTGCCAGGAACGCCAGATACAGGCTGGTTTAGATTTCAGCAAAACTGGGCGGAACATATGGGCATGGGAACATGGCTTTTTGCACTTATAACAGGTATATTGATATTCTTCTTTAGTTTCTTCTACGCAAGAATTCAGTTTAACCCAGAAGAAGTATCCCGAAACATTCAGCAATACGGCGGCTTTGTGCCGGGAATTAGGCCGGGTAAACCAACCCAAGTTTACTTGTCTAAAATCACTCAACGAATTACTTTTTGGGGTGCAGTATTCCTAGCATTTATAGCAATAGTTCCAGGTGTTTTGTTTGCAGCATTATTAAGAGACCAACCAGGCAATATGCTACTACATGGCTTTACCGCAACAGGTATGCTAATTGTGGTGTCAGTTGCATTAGAGTTTGAAAAGCAACTTCAGTCTCAACTTATGATGAAACAATACAAAGGTTTCTTGAATTAAAATAAATATACAAAACAGCGTTTGCAATTTGCGAACGCTGTTTTATTATTCTTGAAAACCTTTTTTGTAAAAAAGGTTTTCAAACTTTCCAAAAAACTTTTAAGTATTTATGCTGGACATTACAAAAGTCTAACAAATACTCAAAAGTTTTGCAGGGGGTTTGGGGGAAAATTTTTCAAAATTTTCCCCCAAATTAAAAATCTAACCCTAAAATTTTTACTACTTCCAACACCTTGTCATAATTGTCTCCAATTCTCTCTATCTTGTGGGCATCAGAACCAAAAATCAATTTATTGCCACCTAACTCTTTATATCGTTTAAGAATTTCGACATTAGGAATAAGTGGCATGCTATCATCTTTTGCGTTAGAATTAACTTCTAAAAATTTATCTTCAGCAATAATTTTCAACAAAATCTTATCAATCACTCCTGCAAAATCTTTATAATAAATTGTCTTGTCAAGGTAGGGACTCATTCTAACCACATATCCTAAATGGGCGATTGTATCGAATTTATACGGTGCGTCTAAACTATCAAGGACAGCATTAAAATAGTTTGAGTAGGCGGTCTGCTTATCCTTACCCTTATAATAATCTGCAAAATAGCAGTCGATACCGTCTACCACATGAACAGCGTTTATAACATAGTCAAACCGTAAATCCTTTATGTAGTCGGCAAGCTTTTGTGCATGTTGTTTCTCGTACCCTAATTCTATACCGCACAAAATCTCTATTTTGTCGTTGTATCTTATTTTTAATTCGCCAATCTCACTGATGTATTTTTTTAAGTTGATTTTTGATATCAAAAATTTACCCTTCTCAAACTCTAAATGGTCTGTAATTGCAATACGCTTTATGCCTTTTTTTATACTAGCTAAAACTATGCCTTCTAGCTGCTCGCTACCATCAAAAGAGTATTCAGAATGAATATGAAAATCAGTCATTAGGTGGTTATAGCCTCAAATCTTTTCCGTTTAGAGTATCAGTAAAACTATTGGCTTTATCTTTAAGTCTAGAATAAATGCGCTCGCCATATCTATCGTATATACCCTCAAAAGATAAGTTAGAGGTTATAAAAGTTAATTTTTTGCGGTTAAGCCTTTCTGATAGAACAATATAAAGATACTCGTGTGTAACATTTTTTAAGACAGGCTCTGTACCTAAATCGTCAATAATAAGTAAGTCTGCCATAATTAGTGGGTCAAGGAAACTAGTTTTGTTTTCGTCGAATGTTGTGTGATATTTAAGACATCTACTAACAAAATCATGACTTGAGAGTGCAGCAACCGTTCCGCCTCTCTCTAGCATAAGAGTGGCAGCACAGCCCGCTAGATAAGTTTTACCTGTGCCAACGCTACCTAAAATTACAATGTTGCTGCGTTTATTTTGCGGGTATTTTTCAATGATAGTTTTTACATCTTCATAGACTGCTTTATTGCTAGATAAATGTTTTGTGTCCATTTTTTTGTAATCAACTCGTGCGAAATTTGCTAGCGGAATTGTAATATTTTTTTGATTAGAAAAGACTAGTTTTTGTACACAAGCACAGTAGGCTCGTTTTATAAAGGCCGTATCATTGCATTTCTTGCATGAAACAGGGGGGGGAGTAGTAGATAGCCCTAAATTTTTAAGTGCAAGCTCTTTGCTTTTAACTAACTTTTCTATTTTTACTTTATCAACTTTTTTACCTTTAGCTACTAGCAAATTAAGCTCTCTAATTTGTTTTTCTAATGCTAAAATATTCGCATTATTTTCTATTGCAGACTGTAATTGTACACTAAAATTATCGACAATTTTTTTGCGATTTTGTATTATATATTGTGTAGCCTGTCTAAAGTTCATCTTTACTTAACCTCTTTAATTTAGCATTTAATTCTTCCGAGCTAGCTTCTCTTTTTACAACATTTTTGTTGCCGTCTTTAATAGCAATGGTGTCAGTTTTTGTATAATGCTTTTTAGTTTGAGATTTGCTAATTTTATTATCATTAGCATTGCTTGTCAAAAATTCTTTAACTGCCACCTCGTCAAACGCCCTTTTGTCATGACAAGGCATAACAAAACTTTTATTCATGTTATCAAGAGTGCGATAATAAATAGACGGATTAAGCGCACATTTTTTAGCGATTAAAAGCAAGACATTTTCGTTAAAACCTAATTTTATCCAGGGCGATATATAATCATCAATTATAGCCTCGTAGCTATCGTATTTTTGCCCCAAGGCTTTTACAATTTTTTTAGCTAAATCATAATTTGCTTTATTATAACTTTCGGTACTAGAGAGTTGTTTCTGAACTTTATCATAAGTGCAGAAACCTTTCTCAATCAAATCCCTTGCAGTCTTTAGAATATAAGTTATTACAGCCTTGCCGCTTTTTTGGTTAATGCAATGGCTTATGATTATAAGCATGGTTTCAATTTCCATGCCTGTAGATTCCATAAAGTCATAATATTTGTTATACTCGTTGGTTAGGACTGGGCGGTCTTTTTCTATGCCGTGCCTTGCATACAACGCATGAAGTTGGTCATTAAATGGCTTGTACTTGCCCTCAGGCACCAAGAAGGTTTGTTCCTTAATAGGTACAACTTGCAAGTATTCAACAAAAAGAGGCTCCCATGATATAGTTACCAATTTCCTTTTTTGCCAATAACTAAAGGCAGCTATCACTACACTGTGGTCGATGTCCAACTTTAGTGCAATTTCATCAATTTCGTTATCGTCGCTGTTTGCAAAGGCAAGCCCCGTCAAATACACTTTTGTATAAAGCTCGGGTGCTAGTGGCATATACTCGAACACAAACGCAGTATCTAGTACGATTTTGCGTTGTTCTTTTAATCGTTGGTTTAATTTCACAAATCCCATTCTTTTAATATTCTATCATATTGATAGATACATTTCAAGTGTTTTTAGTTTGCTTTTATTTCCACTTTAATGCTACACTATATATAATGAATTATTCGAACACAATCTTCGATATTGAAAAACAATTTTTATCTAGGTATGCTACTTTTTCCACTAAAACAAAAGGTAGAGCAAAACAAATTCCTAAAGACGAGTTAAGGACAGAATTTAGCAGGGATAGGGATAGAATTTTACATTCTAAAAGTTTCAGAAGGCTAAAGCACAAAACACAAGTTTTTTTGTCGCCAGAGGGCGACCATTATCGCACGAGACTAACGCACACGATAGAGGTGTCGCAGATTGCAAGAGCAATTGCAAGGGGGCTTAGACTAAACGAAGATTTATCTGAAGCTATAAGTTTAGGGCACGATTTAGGCCACACTCCGTTTGGGCATGCGGGCGAGACAGCACTAGGCGAGTTTACAAAATTCGACCATGCACTGCAAGGCTTAAGAGTAGTTGACCATTTAGAGAATGACGGAAGAGGACTTAACCTAACTTTTGAGGTTAGGAACGGAATAAAGAACCATAGCTCTAACGGCAAACCCAGTACACTTGAGGGAAGTGTTGTTGCGTGGGCGGACAGAATAGCGTACATCAATCACGATATAGACGATGCAATTAGGGCAGGTGTTTTAGATAAAAACTCGATACCAAATAAATTTATAAAGTTGTTTGGTGATACTCAATCAAAAAGAATCAACACTATGATACTTGATATTATAAAAAATAGTTTTGATAAAAATTTTGTAGAACCATCGGATAAAATAAAAACCGAAATTTTAAAACTGCGTAAATTTATGTTTAGTAATGTTTATAGAGGTGAAGCTGCTCAACGGGAAGAAAAAAAAGCAATTGATATGCTACGATTTTTATTCGATTATTTTTATAAAAACCTTGATAAAATCCCTAAATACATTTTAGACTTAAACTCAACTAAAGAACAAAAAGTTTGCGATTATATCTCAATGATGACTGACCGTTTTGCAGTGGCGACTTTCACAAACTTAAGTATTCCCAACAATTGGTCATTGGCGTAGTTGCAAACTAAGTGCTAAAATAGCATTTGAAAGTTTAATTTGACTAATGTATTTGCAACTGCAACTAGCCCAGGTTCATGGTGGTTTGGGGATGGGACTGTATCAACATTTGTTTTATCGAATCAATTTTTAGAAGGTTCACCACTCAGTTCTGTAAATGTGCATAGTTTTTATGCACAAGACATCTCCTATCAAGATTTTAGTGCATTGCCAAGCGAGTACTGGATTTTAACACAAGGGCAATTGCCACGACTGCGAAGGCAAGTCTAAAAATCTTTACTAAAATTAGTTAGCTTTTATAATAAAATGTGATATACTTATATGTGTGTGTTTATGAATTGTGAGGCAACCACACACATTCTAGTTGCAAACTAGAAAATCCACAAGTAAAAAACGGATTTTACAACGGAGAAACTAAAACCCGTGTTACATTGAAAAAAGAGAGCGGGAACAACCAAACTATCCATGCTCTGTCGTGCGGACATTAAAAAAAGAAAAAAATGTTTATTGATAAAGTCAAAATCTTTATAAAAGGCGGCAATGGTGGCGATGGCACTGTTAGCTTTTACACCGAGAAATATGTTTCTAACGGTGGACCTGACGGCGGCGACGGTGGCGACGGTGGCAACATTGTTTTTTTAGTTGACGACAGAAAAACATCTTTAGGTGATTTTAGACACGGGCAAGTTTATAGAGCAGAGGACGGCGCAAGGGGCGACAGTAGTTTTTGCCACGGCAAGACGGGTAAGGATTTAATTATTGTTGTACCAAGAGGAACTGTTGTAAAAGACGAGGAAACAGGTGGAGTATTAGCCGACCTTTTTGATGACGGCGCAAAAATAGTTGCACTAAAAGGTGGCAGGGGTGGCAAAGGTAACGCTAGATTCAAAAACTCTAGACGGCAAGCTCCTAGCTTTGCACAAAGTGGTGTTAAGGTAGACAAAAAAGCTGTTATTCTAGAACTAAAGACTATAGCTGATGTTGGGCTTGTAGGTTTTCCGAATGTAGGAAAATCGACACTGCTATCGGTGTTATCTAACGCTAGGCCCAAAATTGCAAATTATCATTTTACAACTCTTAGTCCAAATTTGGGAGTTTCGCAATATTATGATAACCATTTTACAATAGCCGATATTCCAGGATTGATTGAGGGTGCGGCAGACGGTTTAGGACTAGGGCATGACTTTTTAAGACATATAGAAAGAACACGAGCGATTGTTCATGTTGTGGATATTAGCAGCACTGACGGTAGAAATCCAGTCGAGGATTATAAAGCTATAAATAAAGAGTTAAAGGCATATAGTCTAGTACTAGCGAAAGCTCCGCAAATTGTAGTGCTTAATAAAAGTGATGTTTTAGACGAAAAGGCTTTAGAAAAAGCGATTAAAACATTTAGCACAAAAACAAAAATTTTCGACCCAATTATAGTAAGTGGTGCAACCAATCAAGGTTTGGATGAACTAAAGAAAAGAATTTTTGAGTTATTAAAAATTCTTCCCAAACTTGCACCGCTTGAATACGAGCCGTATGTGTATCCAGATCGTGATACTAGTGAGTTTGAGATTATCAAAACACCAGAAGGTTTCGAGATTTTTGGCGGCATGATAGACGAGCTTGCTAGAAATGTAACGCTGGACAATCCCGACAGTATGCGCTATTTTCAAAAGAGGCTTAAACTGTCTGGTGTATACAAAGCACTTAGAAAAGCAGGAGTTAAAGAGGGCGATACGGTACAGATACTTGATATAGAATTTGAATATAGAGAATAAATCAAAGGTTATTTTAAAATTATCTTGAAAACCTTTTTTGAAAAAAAGATTTTCAAACTTTCCAAAAAACTTTCGACTTTTAGAGAACGGTTTAACCACTACTTAAGAGTTTTGAAAAGGGGTTTTGGGAAAAACTTTTGCAAAAGTTTTTCCCCAAAAAACAAAAAGCAAAAAACATGACAAACGAAACATCAAAATTAAATACAGTTGCAATATTTGGGGGCAGTTTTGACCCTGTACAAAAAGCACATATAGCAATAGCAAAAAGGTTACAAGAGCGATTTGGCAGGGTGGTTGTTGTGCCAAGTTTTGTATCGCCTTTTAAGAAAGGCGGCGCTTACACAGAGCCTAAGTTTAGGCTAGATATGCTAAAGGTAAGTTTACCCGAAGGTGTAGATATAAGCGAATACGAGCTAAATAAAGGCGATATCAGCTATACTATAGATACGGTTAGGTATTTTGCTAATGAGCTTAAAGGGCAAGAACTCTATTTGTGTATAGGGTCAGATAACCTTAAAAAACTGCACAAATGGTTTGAGTTTGACGAGCTAAAAAAGCTAGTAACATTTTTTGTAATAGAGAGAGAAGGGTTTGAGATAAAAAAAACTACTATCAATAGACTTAATAAAAAATACGAGGCTAGGGTAAAAGTTGCAGATTTTACAGGTGGCGGCGAGTCTAGTGCAATGGCAAGATTAGATATTGCTTTTGATAATTTTACTTTAGTGCCAGCAGCTGCAAAAAAGATTATACAAAAAAACAATTTGTATAAAGACTTTAGTTTTGTTGTTGACAGCTTTAAGGACTTTAATTTATCAGACGATAGAATCGCCCACATTTACGGAACAGCAAAAACAGTAGTTAATCTAGCTAAAAAATATAACGCTAATATTTTTGATTTAACGATAGCTGCGTTATTGCATGACATTACAAAAGAAACTGCTTTAGAAAAAATTGATAGCATGGGTGTAGAAACAGGCGAGTTTAAGTACCTACCTAGAAAAATAGTTCATGCTTTTACGGCAAGCGCTATTGCAAAACCGATTTTTAATATTAAAAAGAAAGCTATTATTGATGCGGTTAGATATCACACTACTGGCGCTCCTAAAATGGGGAAACTTGCTAAATTGCTTTTTATAGCGGACTTTATAGAGCCAAATAGAGACGGTGAGTTGTACGCTGATATTAGACAAGAAGTAAAAGACGAGCCAAGAATAAATAGAGCAGTCCTAAAAATTCTACAAACAAAAATTGCCCATGTTAAAGCCAAAGGCAATACAGTTCACGCCCTAACGCTAGAGGCTGCAGATTTTTACAAAAAATTACTTGCGCCAAAAATTAAAATTGAAACTGCCGAGGATATTATCAATACGGCAATTTTTGAAGATGATGGTTTGCTGGAATTGCAAAAAGCAAATGCAGGTATATCGTGCAATATATGTGAAGAACCACTGCAAGATGAAAGCGACGAATGTGGTTCATGTGCTCCTATAGGAACATCGATTGAACGCCCACAAAATTTATCAGTACAAGAATTGTTAAACCACGCAGCAAAACTATCTTTACCCCAAAAAGATGAAAAGCTTATTTTATCTACAAACGAAAAAGTAAAAGAGATAACTCATGACAAAAGCCCCGAATTAGGATTTGAGAATAAAAAGGAAATTACTTTTGACAACAAACAAGAACTAAAATTTGAGCCGAAACAAGAACTTCAGTTTGAAAACAAAAAAAAATTAGAGCATTCGCCATTAAAACAAATTGCTGTTGATATTCCTAAACAGCTAACCGCTACTCAAACGATTCGCAATAAAAATAATGACTCTCAAATGTATAAGGACAAATCTCATCTAGCTTTTAAGATTGCCAAAATTTTGAACGAAAAAAAGGCAAGAGATATTGTGCTAATCAATCTAGAAGAAAAAACAATCATAGCAGATTATTTTGTAATTTGCAGTGCGTTTTCTACAACAGCAGTAAAAGCACTTGTCGACATTGTAGACGAAAAATTATCAAAGGATTTGTCCATAGAACCTCTTCGTCGTGATGTTGATCGCAATTGGGCTGCAATAGATTACGGCAGCGTAATTCTTCATGTGCAGTTAGAAGAAACTCGTGAGTTCTATAATCTAGAAAGACTTTGGGCAGATGAAAGCAATGTTATTAAAATCTAGAATTTATTTTTTTGGAAAACTTTTAAGTTTGTGCCTAACAATAAATTTGGAGAACTGTAGAGGTGTTAACTGAATGTATGCACTTAAATATTCATTTGACAAAAATTTGTTGATTTTAAGCAGTGCTAAACTATAATAGTGCCTAATTATGCAATATAAAAAGAAAGCAGTACATGATAAGTTGTTAGAGTATGGCATGCAGGAATTTCTTGAAAAAGGATTTCGCGCAGGTTCTATATCTACAATTACCGAAAAAGCGGAAGTTCCTGTTGGGAATATGTACCGTTATTTTGATGGTAAAAATGGTTTACTTGATGCCCTTGTAAAAGGTACCTATTTAGAAATTCCTAAACTAATTGAGCAACTTGCATGGATAGACCAAACAACGGTTGTTGATATTAAAGAGCTTATGGTACATCTAGCTAGGGTTGTGCTTAGTTTATATGACCAGCATGGTAAAGAGATTGTTTTGCTTGTAGATAAATGTGCTACTACTAGGTACGAGGACTTTTCAGAGAAAATTATTGACCAAGTTGCAAACTTAGTTTTTATTAAATTCTATGGTGCAGACGGTAAAGAAGAAGATAGACTTATGAGTTATCTAACAGCTAAAGCGTTTGTAACGACGATTTTTGATATATTTAGATTAAGCATAACAAATGAGCAACGAGAATCTATAATTTTGAGAATAATGAATTTTTATTTTTACGAGCTTAATGTAAGAAAATAATTATCTATTACTGTCGAAGAATAGACAAGCTAGCTACGAATTTGTAGCTAGCTTGTCTATTTTATTTGGGGGAAAACTTTTATAAAAGTTTTCCCCCAAACTCCCTTTCAAAATTTTTAAGTATATTTAACTTCAGCACTCCCAATTAGATGGGACTAATCAATGGTTACTTAAGTTTATCATAAACAAAAAAGTTTATGATAATTTTTTATTCTCTACCAACTAAATAATCTATGGTGCAATCAAATAAATTTGCAAGTTCCAATAGAGTGGGCAAAAGTGGCTCTGCACCATTGCGCCAGCGATAAAAGTAACCACCGTTATATTTGCTTTTTTTGCGTAAAGAGTATGTTGTGAAGCCTACTTCATTCATAATTTTTTTGACTTGTGTATAAAAATTAGGTATGGGCTTTGAGAGTGTTCTTTCAGTATTGTCTGTTCGACCAATAAGAAATTCAATTGAACAATTAAAATAGTCTGCCACCAAAATAAGATTTTGACGAGTGATTTGTAAAGGTTCTAGTGTCCAGCGATAACAGCTAGTCCGTGATACTCCTATGTTTTTGGCAAGTTGCTCGCAAGTCATATTGTGTTCTATAAGAAGTTCCTTAATTCTTTCACTAAAGTCAGATGTTGTTTTCATAATATAAATATTATGTGTTACATACGGGATAAATGCTTGCAAATCCCGTACTAAAAACATATAATATATATTATGGACAAAAAAGATAACCTTATTACTATACTAGCTGAAAAAGAAAAAACTCAAACTTTATTATTAGAAACATTAGACGAAATTCGTGCCATTATAAACGATGTAAATTATAACCACGCAGAACGCATAGACAGAGTAAAATATGCTTTCGAAAGATTGGGTAGATTAAAAAAGAAACATAAATGTTTGCAAGAGGATTAAAAATGTCTCAAAGATTAAAAATTTTGAAAAGGGGGTTTTTTGGAAAAACTTTTATAAAAGTTTTCCCCCAAATAAATATTATGACATTATTCAGTTAGCTTATACAGCGTATTTTTGAATTGCGCTAACTCCTCTATCGAAACACCGTTTAACCACTCAACAGAGAGTTCTTTAGCTTTTGTTCTATAGCTATCAAATAATTCTTTCCCGTAGGGGGTTAGAATTATTTGATAGTTTCTAACAGTGCTATCTTTTTCTTTATCTCTTGCCACAATGTTTTTTTGTTCTAGGTCAGTAATTGTACGCGAAACCAATGCTTTATCAATGCTGCCAAGTTCAGATAATTCTTGCATAGAATATCCTTTATTGTCTTTTATAATAGGTAGAATAACTCTTATTTGGCTACGACTAATTAAATCACTGTCAAATGAAGCCGTTGCTTGTTCAATTTTTTTAATCAATTTTTTTAATTTAGCAATAACAACTTCGGCAGAATCATATTTGTTTTGCATCATATTGGTAAGTCCTTTTTCAAGAATCTAGCTATACCTACAGCGTATAAACCAATTGCAATAACTCCTAGGACAGCAAATTTCCATATGAAATTTGTAGCTGCTACAATGTTTGCAGTATCAAACAGAGTGTTAAGAGAGAATATTCTTAAGAAATAAAACATCGGGTCAATTTGCGCTAGCGTTGTAATTAAAAAGAATAATAGCGGTATACCAGCACCTAAAAGAATAGAGAAACGACTTTTATTAAAGATACAGCTTGCAGCAAATGCAAATCCGCTTAACGCTAGACTATATAACCAAAAACCAAGTGCAACTCGCCATAAAGCTCCAAAATCTAATCCAACACCTACAAGAGCGGTAGAGATTGTTATAATCAAAGTCATTATCAAAATCATTGCTGTAATAGACGCTATAAAAAATAAAGCTTTACTAAATACAATTTGTTTACGGGTAATAGGCGTGTTAAGAATAAAGCTTAGACTACCTTTATCAACTTCTGATGCAACTAGTTTGTTGCCGATGATAATAACATATATCAGAACTAAAATGAAGCCTATCCCCATAATGTCGTAAAACATCATTACAACTAAATTTAACATTAGACCAGCGGGGGATATGTCTACGGGCCCACCCAATATGTCTCCAAACATATCGCCGCCAAAGTAAACAGCAAACACCATAACAAAAGCATAGAAAATTAGAATGCCCGTAAAAACAAGCCACATTACCCAGTTAGATTTTATGCTTTGTTTTAACACTGGTTTAGATAGAATTGCCATAATTTTGTCCTCCTTCTTTATAGAACTCCATAAAGTATTGCTCTAGCGTAAATTTGATTTCACTTATGTACTCTAATTGATACTTATATAACGCCGCCATTAGATTATTGATTTGACTATCGTTTACAAAAACTTTAACTCTGTTTTTATCAAAATTCTTTTCAGAAAAATTAAAGTTTAGATTTGAAAAACTGATAGCATCTTGTTGTGCTTTGAATCTAATTTCGAATTGCTTGTTTTGGTTATGCTCAATTTGATTCATTTCAATTTGAGTTACGATTCTACCATTTTTTATAATCGCAAGCCTGTCGCAAGTTTTTTCGATTTCCTCAAAAATATGGCTACTCATCAAAATAGTTTTGCCCCTTGCTTTTTCGCGTTTTATCAAATCGCAAAATTTTGCCTGCATAAGAGGGTCTAATCCGCTTGTAGGCTCATCTAAGATAATAATCTCAGGGTCGTGCATAAATGCAACCACCAAACCCACTTTTTGCTTCATGCCTTTGCTCATGCGTTTGATATTAGCATTAGGGTCAAACTGAAAATACTCGCATAACTGTTTCGGTACATCTAAGTTTACTTTTCTAATTGACGCAATATGCTTTAAGAATTGCCAACCATTCATGCCAGAAGGGAAGGCTATCTCGCCTGCAATATAACCAATATGCTTTTGAATTTCGCTAGGTTTTTTCCAACAATCAAGTCCCAAAATTTCGCAGCTGCCTTGTTGGGCTTTTTGAAAACCCAAAAGATGACGAATTGCTGTGGATTTGCCCGCGCCGTTTGGCCCCAAAAAGCCAAACACCTCACCGCGCCTAACTTCTAACGAAACATCAAACACGCCCCTATTAGAACCATAGTCTTTGGTAAGATTATTTATTTTTATTACACTTTCCATTTAGATTTTTGTAAATTCTCCATACTAAAAAATAAGTTGATTAGTCAACTTATTTAAGTATACTGCCCACAAGTTGACAAGTCAACTAAAAAACAGAAGTTTTTCAATAAAGATATAATTGTTTTTTATAGTTGCTAAATATTGAATGAATATGCTAAAATAAATAAGAAATGATTATAAATAATTGCTGGAATGATTTCTTTACTGAGGAGTGGAAGAAAGAATATTTCATAAAACTTGTTAATGATGTTAATTCAGAATATGATAACTTTAGGATTTTTCCTCCACGAGGGTCTGTGTTTAACGCCTTTAAGTTTTCGTCTTATACAGAAACAAAAGTTGTTATTTTGGGGCAAGACCCTTATCATGGTTTTGGGCAAGCTATGGGGTTATCGTTTTCAGTTCCAAAAGGCGTACAATTGCCACCGTCACTTCGTAATATATACAAAGAATTGTTTAGTGATTTAGGCATCAAAAGAACAAGCGGTTGTCTGCAAGATATTGCAGAGCAAGGAGTTCTTTTTTTGAATGCGTCATTGACTGTTCGTGAAGGGCAGCCAAATTCTCATGCACAATTGGGATGGCAAACTTTTACCGATAATGTTATAAAGCACTTAAATGAAAAAAATGAACAAGTGATTTTTATTTTATGGGGAAGTTTTGCAAAAGCGAAATCCTGTTTAATAGCTAATCCTTGTCATAAAATTTTGACTAGTGCGCATCCGAGCCCTTTTTCTGCAACAGCGTTTTTTGGGAATAGACACTTTAGTAAAACAAATAATCTATTGTGTTCTGCAGGATTAAGTGTTATCAATTGGGAAGAGACAAGTTGATATAGCAGCATAACACATCTAATAAATAGGCATAATTACGAATGAGAAAATGAGAATTATTGATAAAAAATTTTATAGTGTATCGGTTGTAGAACTCGCACACAATCTTCTTGGAAAAATCATTGTTCGTAGAATGGATGATGGGGGAGTATATCGATTTCGCATAACTGAAGTCGAAGCATATGCTGCACATGATAGTGCGTGTCATGCGCATAAAGGAAAGACAAAACGAAATGCACCTATGTTTGAAGAAGGCGGTACGGTATATGTTTATTTATGTTATGGAATATTTAATATTCTAAATATAGTTAGTGGTGATAAAAATTCTGGCGAAGGTGTTATGATTAGAGGAGTAGATAATGTTTTTGGTCCGGGGAAATCAAGTCGTGTAATGAGAATTACTCGTGATTTAAATTATGAAGATTTAACGCTTTCTAAAAAAATATGGATAGAAGAAGATGGATATATTATAGAAAAAATTGATAAATATCCGCGTGTAGGTATAGGTTATGCCCTGCAAGAAGATCAAGATAAACTATGGAGATTTAGATTGATAAATTAACAGTATAATCTATAGTGTGCATTTTATGCTTGATATAAAGCTAGCATGAGAGCGGGGCGAAAACTAAAGATACGACCACTAGGATTAGTGACGCTTATGCCACCTTCTCGAGAGACAGTAATTGCTAAGTTAGGTGAAGCGGCATCACGAAGCCACCAATATCCCGTCATATGATTGCCTGCCATAACAGTATTATTGGCAACGGCAAAATCGCTTACTCTTATCTGCCTATGCGAATTAGAATTTGGTTGTGCCCAATTAAAAAAAAGGTGCCCAAAGGAAGAACCTTGCCTGTTATTAAATTCAGAAAAAGATAATAGGAATACATAATCATCTGTTGGAGTGCCACCAGCGCCGAATTCTGCGCCATAGCTAGTAACATTAGGTATATTAGTATTTTGAATTAGTGTTCTTTCCAAATCGCAAAATGCGTTGTTTAAGAACTCGTTGTTTAAGAAAGAGCGTGCAATTGAGTTTTCCCAGAGAACTTCGTTAGCTGTAGAAAATGGAATTCCTCCAGTTACTGTCTCTGCTGCAACTAATCTTTTATAGGTAGCCTCTCCTGTACCAGCAGAATTGATGTTTGTTGGAAGTTGTTGCCAATTTGCAATTAACCATCTGATAGGCTCTATCCTCATCCAACGAATTGTTCCATTCGCACCAATTTCATAGTTGGTATTGTTGAAAGTGTTAGAAGCAGCGCTGCTTGACACTCTGATAATACTAACTCTAACAAAATATTCATCATCAAATGAATATTCATGGCTCGCATGGGGGGCAAAAACACCCAATAAATGGCTAGGGGAAGAACAAGTAATAAAACTTCTACCTGTTCTAATAAGAGAACTATGAGCGTCTTCTAGTATTGTGTTTAGCGCATCCCCAACATAGGAACGCGGATAGCTACCAAATTCAACAAATGGCAAGCCATATCTTACGCCGTTAGAGTCTATCCATGTGTTAACCTGTCCATCCCAATCGCCAAATCCATACACAAGACCATTAGCAGAGCCATTAGTATTGCAGTCGCAAGTGGCGTCGTTACCGTCCTGCCTGCTTAATGAAATGCCCGCACCAAATTCAGTGTTACCGCTAGAGTTTTCGACGACCAAAATTGTACGCATGTTGCCAGTAGAAAATATAACAATGTCGGCTATTCTAATACTAGCATCAAAGTATGTACGAGGAAATTCAACGGTTGCGTCCAAATCATAAGCTGCATCGCTTAACTGTGGTGCCAAAAATGTTTGTGTTCCAGCAGAACCATATGGACCCGTAGGTCCAGTAGTGCATTGACACTGAATCGTTTCTTCATTATTATTAGTGCAACCAACAAATGCAAAAACTCCAAACACCATTACTAGCGCAATCAACGCACATGCTATTTTTAAAAGTTTCTTTTTCTCGTAGATAAATTTCATTTTAATCTCCTTAGATTTTTTTTGGAGTTAACATATTTGCTACCCCTACATAAATATAACAATTGAGAACATCATTTTGTTGGTTTTTTATCACAAAAAAGCAAGCTTTAATTTGCAAAGCATAAACACTTGCTTGATGGAAAGAATTATGAGATAATAGTTTTATGCAAAAGTTGTTAACATATAAAAATGGATTAAGGGTAGTTGTGGATACAATGCCTGGTGTTAAGACGGTATCTAGTGGTATTTGGGTTGGTGTTGGTAGTGGTAAGGAAACGCCCGACATAAACGGGCTTAGTCATTTCACAGAGCACATGATTTTTAAGGGTACTGATAAACTAAGTGCCTATGATATTGCGAATAAATTTGAGAGCATGGGTGCTCATGTAAACGCTTTTACTTCTAAAGCGGCAACTTGTTATTATGTAAAAAGTATCGACGAGTATTTTGGTAAATGTTTTGACACGCTTGCGCACATTTTTTTTGATTCTAAGTTTGACGACAAAGAGCTTAATAAAGAACGAAAAGTTATTTTAGAAGAAATCAATATGGTAGAAGATAGTCCTGAAGATATTTGTTATGACCTTTTGGCAAAATGTTTGTATGGCGATACAGCGATTGGGCAGACGATACTAGGTAGCATAGACAATGTAAAGAGATTTAAGAGTACGGATGTAAAAAACTTTATAAACAGGTTCTACTGTGCCAATCAAATGGTTATAAGTTTTGCGGGCAATATAAACGAAGATCAAGTGGATGCGCTAGTTAAAAAACATGTTTTGCCTAAGCTAAATACAAACATTGACGATTCAAAGGAAACAAAAAAGATAACAGTAAAACGCAACCATGTCGAAAGAATTAAAGATTTCGAACAGTCTAATATTGTTTTGTCTTTCCCTTCAATTGAATTTGATAACGAATTATCTAGCACTCAAAATGTTCTTAACGCAATAATGGGTGGTGGCATGAGTAGTAGACTTTTTCAAACCATAAGAGAAAAAATGGGTTTGGCTTATAGTGTTTATACAAGCCCGTCTGCACATCTATATAATGGCTCTTTTAATGTGGTGCTAAATATTAGCCCAGAGAATACCGACAAAGCATTGCAAGCTGTAATGAGCGAGATTAAAAAAGTTGTAACAGGTGACATTAAAAAGGCAGAGGTTGACAGAGCAAAAGTGCAACTAAAATCAAGTCTTATTTATTCTAGGGAAAATGTTCAGTCTGTTATGATAGCAGGTGGGCGCATGATGCTCGGTGCAAATAAGCAATATGATATCAACGACAGAATTAAAATGATAGATAGCGTTACGCTAACGGGCGTAAATAAATTTGCCAAAGACATTTTTACCGATAGTGCTATGTGTAGCAGTTATGTTGGCAAAGCCTACAAGGCGGACTTTAGCAAGTTATTACTTTGCCGTTAAAATGTTAGTAGTCGACAAAATATCTTTTCGATTAAAAGTCCTAAAAATAATCTTTTTTGCTACCTCTAGTAGCAAAAAAGAACATTTTTAAGCCTTTAACCTCGAAAATCTATTTGTCTTTATACGAACATTTTAACGGCAAAGTAATAAAAAAATAAGGGCGATAAACAATGGATAAACTAGAGAAAATATTTGATATGCAAAAAGACCTCGATGATTATATGGACAAAAAACGAGGCTTTAAGAAAAAATTTAGCCCGGAAGAATGGGTACAAAAAAAGAGTCTTGCTTTAATCGACGAGGTAGGCGAGCTTCTTGACGAGGTTAATTACAAGTGGTGGAAAAACCCAAAACCTCTCGACAAAAAAGCAATTTCGGAAGAGCTTGTTGATATTTTACACTTTTGGGTTTCGATGTGTCTTGATATGGGGTTAACAGCGGAAGATGTGTTTAAGGTATACAACAAGAAAAACCAAGACAATAAAGATAGGCAAACGGGCAAGATAGTAAAGGAAGGGTACTGCTAACAAAAATTATAAGGTTTTCAAACTTTCCAAAAAATTTTTATGCTTTGACAAGTTCGTTCAATCAATACTTAAAAGTTTTGAAGGGGTTTGGGGAAAATTTTGAAAAATTTTCCCCAAGTAAAGTTTTCTAAAAAATATCATGACAATAAACATTCATTCAATTGAATCAATGGGCGCGCTTGACGGGCCAGGGCTTCGTACAATCTTTTTTCTAAAGGGTTGTCCTTTAAGGTGTTTATATTGCCATAACGCAGATATGTTATCTTTTGAAGGTGGCGAAAAATGGACGATTGACGACTTAGTAAAAGAAGCTAAAAAGTTTATTAGCTTTTATGGCGATGACGGCGGGGTTACTATAAGTGGCGGCGAACCACTAGCACAAGGAAAGGCAGTGCTAGAGCTAATAAAGAGGCTAAAAAAAGAAAGCATTCATACTTGTATTGACACTAGCGGTGCACCGTTTAATAAAGAGATTTTATCTGAAGTTGATATGGTGTTACTTGATATCAAACATACCGATAAAGATAAATATCAAGAACTTGTAAGCTATAAAATGGAGGACATGATAAAGACGCTAGAATTTCTGCAAACAAACAAAAAACGATTTTGGATAAGACAAGTTATTGTATATGGCTTTACCCAAAACGAGGCACAAGTCAAAAAGTTAAAGGAAATGAGTAAGGGCGCAGAAAAAATCGAGTTGTTGCCATACCACGCTATGGGAGTAAAAAAATGGAAAGCGGCGGGACTAGAATATAAGCTAGAAGGTGTTAAACCCCCAACCGAAAAAGCAATGCTAGCTTTAAGAAAAATAATCGAATAGATTTGTTCTTATTTTACAATTTCCCTCAAGCTTCTTCAAAACTTTCAAGCGGGTAAGTAATAGAATTCTGCAGAAGTTGAAAGTTTTTTGAGGGTTTGGAAACTTTTTTTCCAAAAAAATTTCCACAAGATGTTATAAAAAATGTTAAACTCTTCATTCAAAATTTTATATAATAGATTTTCGCTAGTCTGGATTTTAGCGGTATATATGTTAAGTGTACTAATTATTTGTGGACTGCTTAGTCTGATTTTTGTGCTTCCACTTCTTAGTGCATTTAGAGATGCGGGTATCTTATACGAAGTAAGTGGAATTTTTACTAGCGTTTTTACATATGGCGAAACGGTAACCATTTTCACAAATTTGCAACGAGTTTGGCAAAACGGTCTATCGGTAGTGCTAGGCGACCGTGGGCTTGCCGCCCGTACATTTATAATACTGGCAATAGTAGTTATCTTATTTAGATTCTTTATGGGATTATATGAAATTGCAATCTCAAGCGTATTAGATGGCGCAATGAGTGCAAACTCTAGACTAAAATTTATTCATAGACTAATTGCAAGCTTAAGATTTGCGTCAATTTATGCTATAACAAAGACAGCAATCACTGTAGTATTTGACGCAATTCATTTTATTGTAATTTATTATATGACAAGTTTGTTTTTTATAGAAAGTACAAGAGCGGTTGCGCCGTTTTTGATTGGCTTGGTTGCAGTTCTATTTTTGACAGTAAGATATTCGTTTTTGGCACTTTGGGTGCCGACAACGCTAGAAACAAAAAAAACAATTAAGGCATTGGGAATAGCGCTTAAAAAATCGTCTACAAACTTTGCAAAAATATTTTTTAGTTTTTTTGCGATGTGGTTATTTGTAGGTGCAATGATAGGATTTTTTACAATTTTTACTTTCGGTATAGGACTAGTTTTAATTACACCAATAATTATGCTTCTATTTAGTATTTTAGGAATGACTTGTCACTATAACATAGAGGGCAAAAGGTATTATGCTAACGACAAAACTATTACTCCAAGAAGTTTGGCAAAACAAAACATAGATGAAGATGAGGAACTTCACACATGAAAAAAATAGGAATTATTGGTGCAATGCAAGTAGAAATTGAAGGACTTGTATCACAGCTAAAAAACAAAAAACAAAAAAGAATAGGCGGCTTGCTTTTTTATAAAGGTACAATATCTAGCAAAAACAGCGACACAAGCGTAGTAGTTGTTAGGTGTGGAATTGGCAAGGTGTATTCTAGTGCAGCAGCTGCTATCATGATAAATTCATTTAAGGAATTAGAGCTTATTATAAATCTAGGTGTTGCAGGTGGTGTTGACAAGAACTTGCGACAAGGCGATTTTGTTGTGGGCGACTTTAGTGTACTACATGATTTTGATTTGACTGTAGAGGGCTTAAAAATAGGACAACTAACAACAACGCAAGAGCGTGGTTTTAAGAGTTGCCCAATCGCCGTAAACAAAATGCAAAAAGCGTTAGAGAAATCAAATGCAAGGGTGAAAGTTGGCACAATAGTGTCAGGCGACCAATTCATAAACTCAAAACAAAAGGTAACAGAATTTAGACAAGAGTTTAATGCGTTAGCTTGTGATATGGAAACAGCTGCAATAGCCCAAACTTGTGATATTTTTAATGTACCGTTTTTAGGTATAAGGGCAATATCAGATAATGCAGACGACACGGCAGGCGAGGATTTTAACTCGTTTGTTAAAAAAGCCGCACAAAAATCAATAGCGGCGGTTATGCAGTTTGTCATGTCTTGATTTTTGTTCTTGAAAATATCTTGAAAACCTTTTTTGAGAAAAAGGTTTTCAAACTTTCCAAAAAACTTTTATGTTTTTTACAGAACGCTTACCAATACTTAAAAGTTTTGAAGGGGGTTTTTGGAAAACTTTTGGAAAAGTTTTCCAAAAAAGAGAGCAGGAACAGGCAACTGTTAATATATTACTATCGTTGGATATTAAAAGGTATGTTTCCTAAAAAAGTACAAGAAAAATTACAAATAATCCCCAACTCTAGTGGTGTCTACTTTATGTTAGATACGCATGGGCAAATTATTTATATCGGCAAGGCGTTATCTTTAACAAAAAGGGTAAAGTCATATTTTAGTATTAGCGTTAAAGAGAAAAAAGTTTTAGCTATGGTAGAGTGTGTTTGTGATATTGATTATGCAGTTACTTTAAGCGAAAAAGACGCACTTAGTTTAGAAGCCAACCTAATTAAAAAACATAAGCCCAAATATAACATTTTACTAAAAGACGACAAGCACGCACCATACATTAGAATAAACTTAAAAGAGAAATATCCTAATCTGTCAGTTGTACGAAGGATAACTCTTGACGGAGCTAAATATTTCGGACCATATTTTTTCGGAGTTAGAGTAAACGACATTTTAGATATCCTAAGGTCATGCTATCAAGTTAGAGTGTGTGGCAATAATTTTAACAAAGCAAAACGAGCTTGCCTAAATTATGATATAGAATTATGCAAAGCACCCTGTCAGAAACTGATATCAGAGGAAGAATACAGGCATCAAATAGAAAAAGTGATAGCGTTTCTTAGTGGTTCAATAAATCCTGCTAAAGAAATTTTAGAGGATAAAATGGGGCAGGCTGCAGATAGAGAAGATTTCGAGGGGGCAATTAAATACAGAGAGCAACTGACAATGGTGGCAAAATTAAAAGAGCGAATCATAGCAGGCTTAGAGAATGAGGGTAAAGATTTAGATGCGTTTAGCATAACGACAAGAGGCGAACACGCTGCTGTATCGGTTGTTGTATGCAGACATGGGAAACTTATGGGTGTTAAAAACAGTATACATAGTGGAGTTTTAGAAAAAGAACAAGCACTAGAGCAATTTATAGCCCAGTATTATAGCGGACAAATCGGCGACATTCCTAAAACCATTCTGCTTTCACAAGATATGAAGACTGAGGGGCTATCCGAATTTTTAACAACGCTAGCGGGCAAAAAAATTGAGGTAGTTGTCCCTAAAATTGGCATCAAAAAAAAGCTAGTTGATATGGCAGATAAAAACGCAAGCGAACAACTAGTAAAATCTATCGAGGGTCATGTGCGAGATTACGACCGCCATGAGGGGGCAGCAGAGCGACTTACCCAGATTTTAGGGATACCAAGTTGCAAACGGATTGAGTGCTATGATGTATCGCATATGTCAGGTGAGAATCAAGTTGCAAGCGGGGTTTGTTTTATAAACGGGCGCCCTGAAAAAAAAGAATATCGTCGTTATAAAATTAAAAGCCATAGTAGCATAGACGATTATTTGTCATTAAAAGAAGTTATTGACAGACGCATTAAAAAAGGCGAACTACCTAATCTTTTTGTGATTGACGGCGGAAAAGGACAACTTTCTGCAGCGCAAGAGATAATTAAAAACAATGGCGTAGTTATTGATATGATAAGTCTAGCAGAAAGAGACGAGTGGATTTTTGTGCCAAATAACCCCGAGCCAATTATCCTAGAAAAATCAGATACTGCGCTGCAACTCTTGCAACGAATAAGAGATGAAGCACATCGTTTTGCTGTTGATTATCACCGCACGCTTCGGTCAAAAAAACAAGTCTTTTCGGAACTAGACGAAATTAAGGGCATAGGTAAAACCAAAAGACAAATTTTGCTAAAGGCTTTTAATTATAAAATAGACGAAATTAAAAAGTCATCGTTTGAAACACTAGTCAACATAAAAGGCATAGATAAGAAAACCGCTCAAGCAGTAGTAGGTTTTTTTGAGGGAAACTTTTGAAAAAGTTTCCCTCAAACCCCCATCAAAACTTTTAAGTTTTGCGAGAGTAAATGTAGTAAACCGTTCGACTGTAGTTCTAAAACAAGGCATAGCTAAAATAGTTATTATTTGTGTTGACCAGTTGACTAACAGAAAGACTTTTGATAGAATAGTTGTGGCTGCGGGCGATTAACTCAGCTGGGAGAGTATCACCTTGACATGGTGGAAGTCGTTGGTTCAAGTCCAATATCGCCCACCAATGTAGATAATTTAGGGAATTTTTGAGAATCAAGTTTCGCTATACTTTTTAACAAAAATTAAGTCCACCTATCGGGTAATCACAAATTGGTTGGAAAACTCAGCACTGTTAAAATTTAACATGCCAAAATATTGCGCTTTTTTTTGCAGGACTTAATCGTTGTTTTCTAAACAATAAAAAGCAATCACGCATAAAAAATGTTCTCTTGCAAAAACTATTGTTTAGGAGATAGGCATGAAAAAACAAAAAACAAAGACAAAAGCACTGTTGGTGTTAGTAGCTTTTATAATAGTTGTGGGGGCGCTTATAGCTAGACACATAAAAACAACAAACAATTCTAATAACTATTATGTTGATGCAGCAAGCAATATAGAGTGTGTGGTAGAGTGCAATGCAAACGGTAATAGTGATATTGTCGGTGATGTAAATAGTGAGACCATTTTAACTTCTCGTCTAAACAGTGATTTTATAAATGTTAGAAAATCTAGACCCAGATACAAAAAAACTGGCGTGCCAAATTACAAAATGCCGTTCCCGTCAAAAACTATAAGATAGAAAGATACAAAAAACAATTTGACTATTATGCTTTTTTATTCTATAATAGTATTATGGAAAAGCAAAAGAGTAATTTAACGGGAACAATTCCCGAATTTATAATTGATGCGATAGAGGGCATTAAAAAACAGGCTGCAGGACGCCCTGTTTTATGTGCATTATCGGGCGGAGTTGATTCTGCCGTATGTGCAGTGTTGGCACAAAAAGCGGTTGGCAATAAGTTAACTTGCATTTTCGTTGACACAGGCTTTATGCGAAAAGGCGAAGGTGATTTTGTAGAACAACTTTTTAGAGGCACACATTCTATAAATTTAGTTAGAGTAAATGCCGAAAGCCGTTATCTTAAAGCACTAAAAGGTGTAGTAGACCCTGAAAAAAAACGCAAAATTATTGGCAAAGAGTTTATCAGAATCTTTGAGGAAGAGGCAAAAAAATTGGGTGAAGTTGGTTGTTTAGTTCAGGGCACAATTTATCCTGATGTTTCTGAGAGCGGAGCAGACGGACACAAGGCTGTAAAATCGCACCATAATGTTGGTGGTATGCCTACAAAAATTGCATTTAAGGAAATTATCGAGCCAATTCGCCCACTTTATAAAGAAGAGGTTAGGGCTTGTGCGGTTGCACTTGGACTGCCAGAAGCATTTGCACAAAGACAACCATTTCCAGGGCCTGGGTTAGCCGTTAGAGTTTTAGGCGGACTAACAAAAGAAAAATGTGACATGGTTCGAGATGCAGACGCAATTTTTTGTAGCGAGTTAGAGCAAGCAGGATTTAGTAAACAAGCAAAACAATATTTTGCAATGCTACCAAATGTTTTAAGCGTAGGCGTTAGAAACAACGCAAGAGTTTACGAGCAAGCAATAATTTTGCGTGCAGTTAGTACAAAAGATTTTGTAACTGCTAAAAGCGTGGAGCTACCATATAGCCTACTAGAAAAAGTAGCAACTAGAATAACAACGGAAGTGAAAGGTGTAAACCGAGTGTTATATGAACTAACAGGCAAACCACCAGCGACAATTGAGTACGAGTAAAATAAATTTGTGGGACTTGTAAAGGTAGGGGCGGGCATTGATTGTCCGCAAAACAGATTTAACAATGGAGTAAATAAGAACCGTGTTAGTAACAAAAAAGAGAGCGGCGACACCAAACTCTTAAAATTCGATCCCATCGGACATTAGAAAAGAAAAAAGAAAAAGAAAGAAAATAAAACATCATGGCAAAAGAATTTCAAAAAAACAAATCTAAGGAACAACTAATACAAAATCATCCTAATGTAAAAACAAGAGTGCTGCCTCATAGCATAGAGGCCGAGCAAGCATTTTTAGGTTGCGTTATGATTGACGAGAATGGTGCCATGAATGTACTAGGCGACCTTAAGTCGGACGACTTTTATTCGCCAAGCCACCGCACAGCGTTTGAGGCAATGGTTAGCGTTGCCCTAAAGGATAAACCAGTTGATATTGTTACTGTTATAACCGAGCTAGAGAGTTTAGGGTTAACCGAACAAGCGGGCGGGCTTACATACCTAAATAGCCTGCCAAATATGTTCCCTTATGCTGCGGATTACACACACTATGGGCAGATTATAAAAAAGAATTCAGTCCTAAGAAAATTAATCGAGGCGGCGGGTAAAATCGCTGACCATGCCTTTACGGGTGACCCGACTGACGATGCTATCCCTTTTTCAGAGTCTGAAGTTTATGCAATAAGCGAAAAGTTTGATAAGAAGAAACTAGTAAAAGCAAACGAACCGTTGCAACGCACAGTGGACGAGATAGAAGAGTACCATCGAAATCCAGAACTTAAAAGGGGTATTCCGACAGGTTTTAAGCGTCTTGATAAAATTCTAAACGGTTGGCAAAAAAGTGACCTTGTTATTATTGCTGCTAGGCCGTCTGAGGGTAAAACCTCTTTGGGTATGAATTTTATTACAAAAGCTATTTTTGATAATAATCGCCGTACAGCCGCTGGTAAACCCGACCCGCTAAAGTGTGCGGTGTTTTCGCTTGAAATGAGCAGCGAGCAGTTACTAAAAAGGTTATTGTGTTCTGTAGCTAAAGTTGGTATGGACAGGGTAAATGCTGCTAATCTAACGGGTGCAGAATGGAAAAAAATTCACCAAGCAAAATCTTTAATTGATAAAACTCATTTATATCTTGACGATTCGTCGCTAACAAATCCAGTAGAAATTTTGTCAAAGTGCCGTAGATTAAAAAGAGAAAAAGGTTTAGATATGATAATGGTCGACTACCTTCAACTTATGAGTAGTGGCAAGAGAGTTGAGAGCCGCCAACAAGAAGTATCAGATATTACTCGTACTCTTAAAATTGCAGCTAAAGAATTAGAAGTGCCAATCATTTTACTTTCTCAAATGTCTAGGGATATTGAGAAAAGAAAAGGCGAGGGCAAAATGCCACAGATGTCTGACTTAAGAGAGTCGGGTGCTATCGAGCAAGATGCTGATATTATCCTATTTATTCATCGTAAATATGCCGCTAACGATATGACAGTATCTGACGATATCAAAAACCAAGTTCAGCTAATTATAGCAAAACACCGTAACGGCGAGAGAGGCATTGTAGATGTAAGATGGAACGGTGCTAATGTTTCGTTCGAGGATGTAGACTTTAATCCAAGCCTGCAAGCCCCTCCAGAAAGTGGTGCTAGCAGTGGCGACTTTTCGGGGTTAGATGCAAGCTATTCAAATGCCCCGCCACTACAAGATAGTTTCTCTGTCCCCGCAGATGCCGACATAGAACGCATTATGGCAGTTCCAATGGATAGCGATGATGACGATATTTTTTAAGGTATAACTTTATACAGATAAATGCAAAATCAAACAAAAAAAACGATAGCTAGACCCTTCTTGAAGTGGGCGGGTGGAAAAGGACAGTTGTTAAATAAATTTAACGACCTCTATCCTCATGAGCTAGTGAGTGGAAAAGTTTCAACATATATTGAACCTTTTGTTGGCGGTGGAGCGGTACTGTTTGATGTTTTACAAAAATTTGACATAAAGCAAGCTGTAATTATTGACACGAACAGGGAGCTTATAAATTGCTATAAGTGCATAAAGGAAAATGTAAGTAGGTTAATCAACATGCTTGAAATTTTGCAATCAGAATATATAGCTATGTGCAACGAAAGTAGATCCAACTTTTTTTTACATATTCGCAGCAGATACAATAAGGTATTGTTGAATGAGCAGTGTGATTACGATAAAGCAACAGACTTTATATTCCTAAATAAAACTTGTTTTAATGGGCTATTTCGAGTAAATAGTAAGGGCGAATTTAATGTTCCATTTGGCAAGTACAAGAATCCTAATATTTGTGATTCTAGTAATCTGTTTGCGATTAGCAAGTTGTTGCAAAAAGTAGAGATTCTACAAGGCGACTATATTAAATGCAGGGGCTATATAGCCGACAATACTTTTATCTACTTTGACCCTCCATATAGACCAATTACACAAACGCAATCTTTTGTAGGATATTCTAAAAATGGGTTTAATGATGATGATCAAAAAAAACTAGCTTTGCTAGTGAAAGAGATAGCAAGCAAAAATTGCAAAATTTTGTTAAGTAACTCGGATCCGAAAAATACTAATCCGAATGACAATTTTTTTGATTATTTATATAAAGATTTTTATATAAATAGAATAACTGCAAAGCGAATGATAAATTGTCAAGCTGACAGGCGGGGTAGCATAACAGAAATAATTGTTGCCAATTACAGAAGAGGAGTGGTATGAAATGATAAAGGACGGAAAGGGCTGCGGCAATACGCGTACGGGGCTAGTTTACGAAGGTCAAGTTGACCTAAAAACTTTTTTAGACTCAAAGACGGGGTATGAAGTTAAATTTGACGAAGTTTTCTTTGAGGAGAAGCTAGTTGCAAGAACTTTTAAGAAAAACTCTTTTTATGCTATCTTTCTTAAAGAGCTAGGAGTTGAATGGAGTAAATATTTATCAAAACGCTTAATGCCAAATGATAGCATTTTTGTCTTAATGAACAATACTCTTTTTATAATTGAGTGTAAATTCCAACAAGTATCGGGTAGTGTTGACGAAAAATTGCAAACTTGCGATTTCAAGAAAAAACAATACCAAAAATTGCTTGCTCCTGCAAATATAGATGTAGAGTATATTTACTTACTAAGTGATTGGTTTCGCCACCCTCGATACAAGGATGTGCTTGATTACATCATAAGCGTCAATTGTCATTATTATTTTGAATATATACCTCTAACAAGATTAGGTTTGCCAGTGCCGCAGGATGTAATAAATGACTAACAAGCCTTTTGAGTTAGAAACAAATACGGTCTGGAGTTTTAAGGACAGAGGGAAATGGGCAACTCATGATGGAAAATACAGGGGTAATTTTTCGCCATTTGTGGCAAAGAATATTATCTTGCGTTATTCAAAAGAGAATGATATAGTGTTAGATCAGTTTTGTGGTGGCGGTACAACTGTGGTTGAATGTAAGCTAAATAATCGAAATTCAATTGGTGTTGATATAAATCCAAGTGCCGTTGAGTTGACTAGGTTAAAACTGAATTTTCATTGCGAAAATCCTCCTAATATTCATGTTGAATTGGGAGATGCAACTAATTTAGATTTATGTGATAGTCAAGTTGATTTGATTTGCACACATCCACCATATGCAGACATTATAAAATATAGTAGTGGTATCGTCGGTGATTTATCGCAATTGTCAATCAAGCCGTTTTTAGAAAAAATGGAGAAAGTTGCTTCAGAGTGTTATAGGGTTCTTAAGAAAGATAAATTTTGCGTAGTAGTTATGGGGGACACTCGTCAAAAAGGAATGGTTCAGCCATTGGGTTTTGAAGTTATGCAACGATTTGTATCAAAAGGCTTTAGACTTAAGGAAATAATTATAAAGGAACAACACAATTGCAAAGCTACAGGCTTTTGGAAAACAAATAGTGAAAAATACAACTTTTTGCTATTGGCACACGAATATATATTTGTTTTCAAAAAATAGAAAAAATCAGTATGCTATCAAACGACCAACAAATAAAATTCATGCAAGAGGCTATAGAGCTTGCAAAGTTAGCCGCCGGAAAGTTAGAGGTTCCTGTGGCGGCTTTGGTGGTTAAGAGCGGAAAAGTTATTGGTAGGGGGATAAATAGACGACTACTAGATAGCGACCCTTCCGCCCATGCCGAGATTGTTGCAATGCGCGAGGCGGGTAAAAAATTGGGAGTTTGGAATTTATCGGGTTGTGATTTAGTGGTAACACTAGAGCCGTGTGCTATGTGTAGCGGCGCGATTGTAAACGCTAGGATAGATGCCGTTTATTTTGGTGCATACGATAAAAGGTTTGGCTATTGTGGTACACTAGGTAATATTTGTGCAGATAATAGGCTAAATCATCAAGCGACTGTAGTGGGTGGTATTTTAGAAGAAGAATGTCTGCAACCCCTAAAGGACTTCTTTAAGGAAAGGCGAAAGTAAAAATAAAAAACAATTCGGGAAAAAAATTTATAAAAGTTTTTCCCCACACCCCCTCTTACAATCTTTCACTGTATTTTTACTCATTTTTACACTTGAAAAGTTTTTTG